>Ga0308156_1000379_pt1 | contig 96971 bp, 84 predicted proteins | sample PhyAR2_FD_201041 | JGI IMG/M metagenome (GOLD analysis project Ga0308156, IMG submission 201041) | Phyllosphere microbial communities from UC Gill Tract Community Farm, Albany, California, United States - DLSL A.R2 | ecosystem: Host-associated > Plants > Phyllosphere > Unclassified | place: USA... | reverse complement strand
CCACGGACGTGACCGGCGCCATCGAGCTGCCAGCTGACAAGGAAATGGTTATGCCTGGCGACAACGTGTCGATCACCGTCAAGCTGATCAACCCCATCGCTATGGAAGAAGGTCTGCGTTTCGCTATCCGCGAAGGCGGCCGTACCGTGGGCGCTGGCGTGGTTGCCAAGATCATTGCGTAAGTACTGATTTCGTAGGGGTATAGCTCAATTGGCAGAGCGTCGGTCTCCAAAACCGAAGGTTGTAGGTTCGATTCCTACTGCCCCTGCCACTGAATAAGTGGTCAACCAAGCCCGCCTGATTACAAGGCGGGCTTCGGCGTCTTGAGTGATGCCTATTTTCATCTCTGAATTGTCGACATGGCTGCTACACAAGTTGAAACTGTTAGTTCTGGTGCGGACAAGCTCAAGCTGTTCGCCGTAGCTGCATTGGTTATTGCCGGTATCGCCGGCTTTTACCTGTTGGCTAAACAAGGTGCGATTGCCCAGTGGGCCGTACTGATTGTGGCCTTGATTGCGGCTGTCACCGTTTTTCTGGTGTCTGAACCAGGTAAGCAATTTGTTGGTTTCGCCAAGGACTCCTGGCGTGAAGTCAAGAAGGTCGTCTGGCCTTCGCGTAAAGAGACGCTGCAGATGACCGCCTACGTGTTTGCGTTCGTGGTCATCATGTCTTTGTTCTTGTGGATGACTGATAAAACGCTGGAATGGGTCTTGTATGACCTGGTTCTGGGCTGGAGGAAGTAATGTCGAACACGGACGAAACAACCAACACAGGCGCTGAGGCGCCTATGAGCGCTGCTAATCCCGATCTGCGCTGGTACATCGTGCATGCCTACTCGGGCATGGAGAAGGCGGTTGAGCGCAACATCCTGGAGCGCATTCACCGCTCGGACATGCAGAGCAAGTTCGGCCGCATCCTGGTGCCCACCGAAGAAGTGGTGGAAGTGCGCAATGGTCAGAAGAAGACCACCGAGCGCCGCCTGTTCCCAGGCTATGTGTTCGTTGAGATGGTCATGGATGACGACACCTGGCACTTGGTCAAGCACACCAGCAAGGTGACCGGCTTTGTCGGCGGTGCCAAGAACCGTCCCGCTCCCATCTCTGAGGCAGAAGTTCAGAAGATCGTTCTGCAGATGGAAGAAGGCTCGGACAAGCCACGCCACAAGATCGAATTCACGGTCGGCGAATTCATTCGCGTCAAGGAAGGTCCTTTCACGGACTTCAACGGATCGGTCGAAGAAGTAAACTACGAAAAGAGTCGACTTCGCGTTTCTGTTATGATCTTTGGCCGTTCAACTCCGGTTGAGCTGGAATTTGCGCAGGTTGAAAAAACCTAATTGATTTTCATGCACTTACGGACTCGGTGCCTAAACAGAGTCTTAACCCCCGGGGAGCCCGCGCTATGCAGTGCGGGCGTTTTTACCCGTAAGGAGCTATAAATGGCAAAGAAAATTGTCGGCTTCATCAAGCTGCAAGTGCCAGCTGGTAAAGCCAATCCATCGCCACCCATTGGTCCAGCGCTGGGTCAACGTGGTCTTAACATCATGGAATTCTGCAAGGCGTTCAACGCCCAGACCCAAGGTGTTGAGCCAGGTCTGCCACTGCCTGTGGTGATCACCGCTTTCGCGGACAAGAGCTTCACGTTCGTCATCAAGACCCCACCCGCAACGGTGCTGATCAAGAAGGCGATCAAGCTGGACAAGGGCTCTTCGAACCCTCTGGCCACCAAGGTCGGCAAGATCACCCGCGCTCAGCTGGAAGAGATCGCCAAGACCAAGCTGAAGGACATGAACGCTGCTGACGTTGACGCCGCTGTGCGCACGCTGGCTGGTTCCGCCCGTTCGATGGGCGTTACGGTGGAGGGCCTCTAAGATGGCAAAGTTGACCAAGAAGCAAAAGGCCCTGCAAGGCAAGGTGGACACCACCAAGCTGTACGCATTCGCTGATGCAGTTGCTATCGTCAAGGACGCAGCAACGGCCAAGTTTGATGAATCCATCGACGTGGCTATCCAGCTGGGCGTGGACGCCAAGAAGTCGGACCAAGTGGTTCGTGGCGCTGTCGTGCTGCCTAACGGCACCGGCAAGACCACCCGCGTGGCCGTGTTCGCACAAGGCGCCAAGGCTGAAGAAGCCAAGGCCGCTGGTGCCGATATCGTTGGTATGGACGAGCTGGCCGCGATGGTCAAGGCTGGTGACATGCCTTTCGACATCGTGATCGCTGCGCCTGACGCCATGCGTATCGTTGGTACCCTGGGTCAAATCCTGGGCCCACGCGGTCTGATGCCTAACCCCAAGGTTGGCACCGTGACTCCCGACGTGGCTACGGCTGTGAAGAACGCCAAGGCAGGTCAGGTGCAGTTCCGCGTTGACAAGGCTGGTATCGTTCACTCGACCATTGGCCGCCGTTCGTTCGAGAACGACAAGCTGCAAGGCAACCTGGCAGCGCTGATCGACGCTCTGAACAAGGCAAAGCCAGCTACCAGCAAGGGTCTGTACCTGCGCAAGGTGGCAGTGTCGTCGACGATGGGTATCGGCGTGCGCGTCGATGCACAGTCCATCGCAGCGTAATTGCTAAAAAAATCGTCAGACCGGTGCTTGCACCGGTCTGGTGTGGTGGGCTGGCAAGGGGTTTTGAGAAAAACGCCATGCCAGGCCATCCAAGACCGTTGGTGTGATTGGATCACTTAAATCTTTTTGCCAACGCAGATGGCGATCCCGCTGCAGATGGATGAATTTCCAAAACAGTTGGTCGCTGCAACAAGAGCGCGCATGAGGGGCTCGCCCCGATTTGCGCATTTGAAGGAGTAGACCTTGAGTCTGAATCGCAGTGAGAAAGAAGCGGTCATCAATGAAGTGACCAGCCTCGCCGCTAAAGCTCAAACGCTTGTGTTCGCGGAATACCGCGGCATCACGGTCGCTGACATGACGAAGCTGCGTGTGGAAGCACGCAAGCAAGGCGTGACGCTGAGTGTTCTGAAGAACACCCTGGCTCGTCGCGCTGTTGCTGGTAGCAGCTTTGAAGTGGTGGCTGACCAGATGACCGGCCCGCTGATCTACGGTTTCTCTGAAGATGCAATCGCCGCCGCCAAGGTGGTGGCCGATTTCGCGAAGACCAACGACAAGTTGGTGATTCGCGGTGGTGCATTCGAAGGAAAGGCGTTGGACGCTAACAGCGTTAAGCAACTGGCAAGCGTGCCTTCCAAGGAAGTGCTGCTGGCCCAATTGTGTGGCTTGCTCATGTCGCCAATCTCGCGTACGGCCGTTGTGCTGGGCGCACTGGCGGCCAAAAAGGGCGAAGGCGCAGAAGTCGCCGAAGCCGCTGCAGCTTAAGCGCGGCAAAACCAACCGATATATTTAGGAAATCAAAATGGCATTCGATAAAGACGCATTCTTGACCTCCCTGGACAGCATGACTGTTCTGGAACTGAACGACCTGGTCAAGGCAATTGAAGAAAAGTTTGGCGTGAGCGCTGCTGCTATGGCCGCTCCTGCTGCTGGTGGTGGCGGTGCCGCTGCTGCTGCTGAAGAAAAGACCGAGTTCAACCTGGTGCTGCTGGAAGCCGGCGCTAACAAGGTTGGCGTGATCAAGGCCGTGCGTGAAATCACCGGTCTGGGTCTGAAGGAAGCCAAGGACATGGTCGACGGCGCTCCTAAGGTTCTGAAGGAAGCTATGCCTAAGGCTGACGCTGACGCAGCTGCCAAGAAGCTGACCGAAGCTGGTGCAAAGGCCGAACTCAAGTAATTGAGGGCTTTTTCAAGGCTGGAGTACCCGAAAAGGTGCTCCAGCCTTTGGCGCTTCTGGAATCTGGTCCGCTAGAGCACACCAAAAACTGGCCGTAGATGGCTGATTTTTAGTGTTTTCTAACATCCGACACTAGAAAACCCCTTGGTTCGGGTGGTGTGCAATGCACCACCGTCTGCCATGGTTGGTAGTGGCCAACCCACCAAGCTGCAACCCCGTCACAGGGGTGTCGTCGAAGACCCAGGACTCATGTCTTTGCCCGGAGATCTCATGGCCTATTCTTACACCGAACGCAAGCGAATCCGCAAAAGTTTCGGCAGCCGCGATAGCGTGCTCGAAGTGCCTTACCTGCTGCAAATGCAAAAAGATGCTTACACCGCATTTTTGCAAGCAGACTCGGCCCCTAAAAAGCGTACTGATGAAGGCTTGCAAGCTGCCTTCAACTCGGCTTTCCCCATCGTCTCGCACAACGGTTTTGTGGAGATGAAGTTTGTCGAGTACAACCTCGCCAGGCCCGCTTTCGACGTGCGCGAATGCCAGACCCGTGGTCTGACCTTCTCGTCCGCTGTGCGCGCCAAGGTGCAGTTGATTATCTATGACCGTGAATCCTCCACGCCCCAGTCCAAGGTGGTCAAGGAAGTGAAGGAGCAGGAAGTCTACATGGGCGAAGTGCCCCTGATGACGGACAAAGGTTCATTCATTGTCAATGGCACCGAGCGTGTGATCGTTTCGCAGCTGCACCGCTCGCCAGGCGTGTTCTTTGAACACGACAAGGGCAAGACGCACAGCTCGGGCAAGCTGCTGTTCTCGGCACGCATCATCCCTTACCGCGGCTCCTGGCTGGACTTCGAATTCGACCCCAAGGACCTGCTGTTCTTCCGCGTGGACCGCCGCCGCAAGATGCCGGTGTCGATTCTGCTCAAGGCCATCGGCATGACGCCCGAGTCCATCCTGGCGACGTTCTACGAGAACGACAACTTCCGCCTGATGGACAGCGGCGCGCAAATGGAATTTGTGGCTGATCGCCTCAAGGGTGAAGTCGCGCGCTTTGACATCACCGACAAGTCGGGCAAGGTGGTTGTGGCCAAGGACAAGCGCATCACCGCGCGCCACACCCGCGAGATGGAGCAATCGGGCACCAAGTTCATCAGCGTGCCTGAAGACTTCCTGCTCGGCCGCGTTTCTGCCAAGAACATCGTTGACCCTGACACCGGTGAAATCATCGCCAAGGCCAACGAAGAGATGACCGAAGCGCTGCTCAAGAAGCTGCGCTCCGCCGGCATCCAGGATCTGGCTTGCATCTACACCAACGAACTGAGCCACGGCGCCTACATCTCGCAGACCCTGCGTACCGATGAAACCGCTGACGAGTTCGCTGCTCGCGTTGCCATCTACCGCATGATGCGCCCTGGTGAGCCTCCAACCGAGGACGCCGTGCAGGCGCTGTTCCAGCGTTTGTTCTACAACGAAGACACCTACGATCTGTCGCGTGTCGGCCGTATGAAGTTCAACGCCAAGATCGGCCGCGACACCCCGACCGGCCCCATGGTGCTGTCCAACGAAGACATCCTTGAAGTCGTGAAGATCCTGGTGGATCTGCGCAATGGCAAGGGTGAAGTCGATGACATCGACCACTTGGGCAACCGCCGCGTGCGTTGCGTGGGCGAGCTGGCCGAAAACCAGTACCGCACCGGTCTGGCACGTATCGAAAAGGCTGTGAAGGAGCGTCTGGGCCAGGCGGAGCAAGAGCCCCTGATGCCGCACGACCTGATCAACAGCAAGCCGATCTCGGCCGCCCTGAAGGAATTCTTCGGCGCCTCGCAGCTGTCGCAGTTCATGGACCAGACCAACCCGCTGGCTGAAATCACGCACAAGCGCCGTGTTTCCGCTCTGGGCCCAGGTGGTCTGACCCGCGAACGCGCAGGCTTCGAAGTGCGTGACGTGCACGTGACCCACTACGGCCGCGTCTGCCCGATCGAAACGCCTGAAGGTCCAAACATTGGTCTGATCAACTCGCTGGCTCTGTACGCGCGTCTGAACGAGTACGGTTTCATCGAAACCCCTTACCGTCGCGTGATCGATGGCAAGGTGACCGACCAGATGGACTACCTGTCGGCCATCGAAGAAGGCAAGTACGTGATCGCGCAGGCCAATGCCGAGCTCGACGCCGAAGGCCGCCTGACCGGTGACCTGGTCTCTGCCCGTGAAAACGGTGAATCGACCCTGCTGTCCGCCGAGCGCGTGCAGTACATGGACGTGTCGCCCGCACAGATCGTGTCGGTGGCTGCGTCGCTGATTCCGTTCCTGGAACACGATGACGCGAACCGCGCATTGATGGGTGCCAACATGTCGCGCCAGGCCGTGCCTGTGCTGCGCCCTGAAAAGCCCATGGTCGGTACCGGTATCGAGCGCGTTGCTGCGGTCGACTCGGGCACCGTCGTGACGGCAACCCGTGGCGGTATCGTCGATTACGTGGACGCGACCCGTATCGTGATCCGTGTGAACGACGAAGAAGCTGTGGCCGGTGAAGTGGGTGTGGACATCTACAACCTCATCAAGTACCAGCGTTCCAACCAGAACACCAACATCCACCAGCGTCCTGTGGTTCGCCGCGGCGACAAGCTGGCCAAGGGTGACGTGATTGCCGACGGTGCATCGACCGACCTGGGCGAAATCGCCATTGGTCAGAACATGCTGATCGCCTTCATGACCTGGAACGGCTACAACTTCGAAGACTCGATCCTGATCTCCGAACGCGTGGTCGCGGAAGACCGCTACACCTCGATCCACATCGAGGAACTGGTGGTGATGGCCCGTGACACCAAGCTGGGTGCCGAGGAAATCACGCGCGACATCCCGAACCTGTCCGAGCAACAACTCAACCGTCTGGACGAGTCCGGCATCATCTACGTGGGTGCAGAAGTGCAACCCGGCGATGTGCTGGTGGGCAAGGTCACGCCAAAGGGCGAGACCACGCTGACGCCAGAAGAGAAGCTGCTGCGCGCCATCTTCGGTGAGAAGGCGTCCGACGTGAAGGACACCTCGCTGCGCGTGGACCAGGGCTCGCAAGGTACTGTTATCGATGTGCAGGTCTTCACCCGTGAAGGCATCACGCGCGACAAGCGCGCCCAGCAGATCATCGACGACGAACTCAAGCGTTTCCGTCTGGACCTGAACGACCAGCTGCGTATTGTGGAAGCCGATGCGTTCGACCGTATCGCCAAGCTGCTCAATGGCCGCGTGGCCAATGGCGGCCCACAAAAGCTGGCCAAGGGCACCAAGATCGACAAGGCCTATCTGGACGGCGTGGAGAAGTTCCACTGGTTCGATATTCGCCCTGCCGAAGACGACGTCGCAGCCCAGCTGGAATCCATCAAGAACTCCATCGAGCAGCAACGCCACAACTTCGACCTGGCTTTCGAAGAAAAGCGCAAGAAGCTCACGCAAGGCGACGAGCTGCCTGCTGGCGTGCTCAAGATGGTCAAGGTCTACCTGGCCGTCAAGCGCCGTCTGCAGCCTGGCGACAAGATGGCCGGCCGTCACGGTAACAAGGGTGTGGTCTCCAAGATCGTGCCGGTGGAAGACATGCCTTTCATGGCTGATGGCACCACCGCCGACATCGTGCTGAACCCGCTGGGCGTGCCTTCGCGCATGAACATCGGCCAGGTGCTGGAAGTCCATCTGGGCTGGGCCGGCAAGGGCCTGGGCCAGCGTATCGGTGACATGCTGCAGGCCGAAGCCCGTGCCGCTGAAGTGCGCTCCTTCCTGGAAGAGGTGTACAACAGCCGCGGTCGCAAGGAAGACCTCAAGCAACTGTCCGATGACCAGATCATGTTCATGGCGGAGAACCTGAAGAACGGCGTGCCTTTCGCAACGCCCGTGTTCGACGGTGCTTCCGAGCAGGAAATCAAGGACATGCTCAAGCTCGCGTACCCGGATGACATCCAGGCACGCAAGGGTCTGACCGAGCCACGCACCCAGGCTTACCTGTATGACGGCCGCACCGGTGAGCGCTTCGAGCGTCCCACCACCATCGGCTACATGCACTACCTGAAGCTGCACCACTTGGTCGACGACAAGATGCACGCCCGCTCCACCGGTCCTTACTCGCTGGTGACGCAACAACCTCTGGGCGGTAAGGCCCAGTTCGGTGGTCAGCGTTTCGGTGAAATGGAAGTGTGGGCGCTGGAAGCTTATGGCGCCGCCTATGTGCTGCAGGAAATGCTGACCGTGAAGTCCGATGACGTGGTGGGCCGTACCAAGGTGTACGAATCCATCGTCAAGGGCGAACACGCTATCGAAGCCGGCATGCCGGAGTCGTTCAATGTGCTGGTCAAGGAAATCCGTTCCCTGGGCCTGGACATCGAACTGGAACGTTCTTAATTGAAGGGGGAAAGAGTCTATGAAATCGCTACTCGACCTGTTCAAACAATTTACGCCTGATGAGCATTTCGATGCCATCAAAATCGGCCTGGCTTCGCCCGAAAAGATCCGTTCGTGGTCTTTCGGTGAAGTGAAGAAGCCCGAGACCATCAACTACCGTACCTTCAAGCCCGAGCGCGATGGTCTGTTCTGCGCCAAGATCTTTGGCCCGATCAAGGACTACGAATGCCTGTGCGGCAAGTACAAGCGCTTGAAGCACCGCGGTGTAATCTGCGAAAAGTGCGGCGTTGAAGTCACGCAGACCAAGGTGCGTCGTGAACGCATGGGTCACATCGACCTGGCCGCGCCTTGCGCCCACATCTGGTTCCTGAAGTCCCTGCCTTCGCGCCTGGGCCTGGTGCTGGACATGACCCTGCGCGACATCGAACGCGTGCTGTACTTCGAAGCCTATGTGGTGACCGACCCCGGCATGACCCCGCTGAAGAAGTTCAGCATCATGTCGGAAGACGAGTACGACAAGAACGTCGAAGAGTACGGTGATGAATTCGTGGCCAAGATGGGCGCCGAAGGCATCAAGGACCTGCTCGAAGGCATCGAGATCGACGCGGAAATCGAGCGCCTGCGCAACGACCTGACCGGCTCCGAAGTCAAGGTCAAGAAGAATGCCAAGCGCCTGAAGCTGCTCGAAGCGTTCAAGAAGTCCGGCATCAAGCCCGGTTGGATGGTGATGGAAGTGCTGCCTGTGCTGCCTCCCGATCTGCGTCCTCTGGTGCCGCTGGACGGCGGCCGCTTTGCGACCTCCGACCTGAACGACCTGTACCGCCGCGTCATCAACCGTAACTCGCGTCTGCGCCGCCTGCTGGAGCTGAAGGCTCCAGAGATCATTGCCCGCAATGAAAAGCGCATGCTGCAAGAAGCGGTCGACTCGCTGCTGGACAACGGCCGCCGTGGCAAGGCCATGACCGGAGCGAACAAGCGTGCCCTCAAGTCGCTGGCCGACATGATCAAGGGTAAGAGCGGTCGTTTCCGTCAGAACTTGCTGGGTAAGCGCGTCGACTACTCCGGTCGTTCCGTGATTACCGTGGGCCCAACGCTCAAGCTGCACCAGTGCGGTCTGCCCAAGCTGATGGCGCTGGAGCTGTTCAAGCCTTTCATCTTCGCGCAGCTCGAAGCGCGTGGCATCGCCACGACCATCAAGGCCGCCAAGAAGGAAGTGGAAACCGGCACCCCCGTGGTGTGGGACATCCTGGAAGAGGTGATCCGCGAGCATCCGATCATGCTCAACCGCGCACCTACGCTGCACCGTCTGGGTATCCAGGCGTTCGAGCCTATCCTGATTGAAGGCAAGGCCCTGCAACTGCACCCGCTGGTTTGCGCGGCATTCAACGCTGACTTCGACGGTGACCAGATGGCTGTTCACGTACCGCTGTCGGTGGAAGCACAGATGGAAGCCCGCACCTTGATGCTGGCATCCAACAACGTGCTGTTCCCCGCTTCGGGTGAACCCTCGATCGTTCCTTCTCAAGACGTGGTGCTGGGCCTGTACCAGGCCACCCGCGAGAAGATCAACGGCAAGGGCGAAGGCATGGTGTTCTCCGACATCGGCGAAGTGCAACGCGCACTGGATGCCGAGCAAGTCGAGCGCGCCACCAAGATCAGCGTGCGTCTGACCGAGTGGAACAAGAACAAGGCTTCGGGTGAGTTCGAGCCTACGACCAAGCTGGTGGAAACCACCGTTGGCCGTGCCTTGCTGTCCGAGATCCTGCCCAAGGGTATGCCTTTCTCTTCGATCAACAAGACGTTGAAGAAGAAGGAAATCTCCAAGCTGATCAACATCTCCTTCCGCAAGTGCGGTCTGAAGGAAACCGTGGTGTTCGCCGACAAGCTGCTGCAAAACGGCTTCCGTCTGGCAACGCGCTCCGGTATCTCGATCGCCATTGGCGACATGCTGGTGCCACCGCAAAAGGCCGAGATCATCGCCCGCTCCGAAGCGGAAGTGAAGGAAATCGAGCAGCAGTACGTCTCCGGTCTGGTGACCGCTGGCGAGCGCTACAACAAGGTGGTGGACATCTGGGGCAAGGCCGGTGACGAAGTCTCCAAGGTCATGATGGCCCAGCTGGCCAAGGAAAAGGTCATTGACCGCCATGGCAAGGAAGTCGATCAGGAATCGTTCAACGCGATTTACATGATGGCCGACTCCGGCGCCCGTGGCTCGGCCGCACAGATCCGCCAGCTGGCAGGTATGCGTGGTCTGATGGCCAAGCCTGACGGCTCGATCATTGAGACGCCTATTACCGCGAACTTCCGCGAAGGCCTCAACGTGTTGCAGTACTTCATCTCCACCCACGGTGCCCGTAAGGGTCTGGCGGATACGGCGCTGAAGACGGCCAACTCCGGTTACCTGACGCGTCGTTTGGTGGACGTGACGCAGGACTTGGTGATCACCGAGCTCGACTGCGGCACGCACAACGGCACCTTGATGCGCGCTGTGGTTGAAGGTGGTGAAGTGATCGAATCGCTGCGCGACCGTATCCTCGGCCGTACCGCTGCGGACGAAGTGCTGCACCCCGAGACCCGTGCTGTGCTGGCCAAGGCCGGCGACCTGCTGGACGAAGACCTGATCGAAGATCTGGAAGCCGCTGGCGTGGACGAAGTGAAGGTGCGCACTGCACTGACCTGCGAAACCCGCTTTGGTCTGTGCGCCACCTGCTACGGCCGCGACCTGGGCCGTGGCGGCATGATCAACCTCGGCGAAGCCGTGGGTGTGATCGCTGCACAGTCGATCGGTGAGCCTGGCACGCAGCTGACCATGCGTACGTTCCACATCGGTGGTGCGGCTTCGCGTGCGGCAGTGGCGTCCAGCGTGGAAGCCAAGTCCAACGGTATCGTGGGCTTCAATCCACAGATGCGCTATGTGACCAACAACAAGGGCGAACTGGTGGTGATTTCCCGTTCCGGCGAAATCGTCATCCAGGACGAGTACGGCCGCGAGCGTGAGCGTCACAAGATGCCTTACGGTGCAACGCTGTCGATCAAGCCTGATCAGCAGATCAAGGCTGGCACCGTGTTGGCCAACTGGGATCCGCTGACCCGCCCCATCATTACCGAATACGCCGGTCAGGTGAAGTTCGAGAACGTGGAAGAAGGTCTGACCGTGGCCAAGCAGGTCGACGAAGTGACCGGTCTGTCCACCCTGGTGGTGATCGATCCGAAGCACCGTGGCTCTGCCAAGGTCGTGCGTCCGCAGGTCAAGCTGGCGGATGCCAACGGCCAGGAAGTCAAGATTCCTGGTACCGACCACGCGGTGACGATCGGCTTCCAGGTCGGCGCTCTGCTGCAGGTGCGTGATGGCCAGGAAGTGGGCCCCGGCGAAGTGCTGGCCCGTATTCCTATGGAAGGCCAGAAGACCCGCGACATTACCGGTGGTCTGCCACGTGTGGCCGAGCTGTTCGAAGCCCGTACGCCGAAGGACAAGGGCGCGCTGGCCGAGATGACCGGTACCGTGTCCTACGGTAAGGAAACCAAGGGCAAGGTGCGCCTGCAGATCACCGATCTGGAAGGCAAGGTCTGGGAAGAGCTGGTTCCAAAGGAACGCAACATCCTGGTGCACGAAGGCCAAGTGGTCAACAAGGGCGAGCTGATCGTCGACGGCCCAGCCGATCCGCAGGACATCCTGCGCCTGCTGGGTATCGAAGAGCTGTCGCGCTACATCGTGGACGAAGTGCAGGACGTGTACCGCTTGCAAGGCGTGAAGATCAACGACAAGCACATCGAGGTGATCGTTCGCCAGATGCTGCGCCGCGTGGTCATCGAAGCCCCAGGCGATACCAGCTACATCCAGGGTGAGCAGGTGGAGCGCTCCGAAGTGCTCAACACCAACGAAGCTGCACAGCGCGATGGCAAGATCCCAGCGGTCTACTCCAACGTGTTGCTGGGTATTACCAAGGCTTCGCTGTCGACCGACTCCTTCATCTCGGCCGCTTCCTTCCAGGAAACGACCCGCGTGCTGACCGAGGCTGCCATCATGGGCAAGCGCGACGAGCTGCGCGGCCTGAAGGAAAACGTCATCGTGGGTCGTCTGATCCCCGCTGGTACCGGTCTGGCTTACCACCAGGCACGCAAGGCCAAGGACGAGATGGACGAGGCCGAGCGCCGCGCCATCGCCGATGCAGAAGCGGCCGATCTGGCCGGTGTGTCGGAAGAAGCCGAAGCCGCTGCCGACCCTGCTGCTGACTAAGCCGCCAATCCCTGACCGATACCCATCGGTCAGGTTGGGCTGAGCAAGACCCGTAATTTCGCGCCGCGGAATTACGGGTTTTTTAATGGCAGTTCGGTTGCTGACTGGCTTTGATGATGGCTCTGTGCAAAGCTCTCTGATTCACCTCGCGTTGGGAGCAGGGCGCTTTGCACAGCGTCTTTACCAGGCAGGCTCTGCAAGCGCAGAGGCCTCCTGGGGCATATCGATTAGTATTCCTTTTGAACCGCTGCGGCACCCAGGCCGCTGCACTCCTTCGGCATGAACCTCCCTTCCCGTCCACGACAACCCTCCCGGGCCGCCACAGCAGCCTCCAACAACACGGGCCCCAGCCTGTCTGCCCAGCTGGTGGCGGTGGCGCGCGCCTTGCAGGAAGTGCGCCAGGGCCAGTCCGCCCGCGCCGTGTTGGGCGGTGTGGAGCCCGCGCTGCGCGCCGGCGTGCAGGCCTTGCTGATGGATGTGCTGCGCGTGCTGGGCACCGCAGAAGCCGTGCGGGCCGAGCTGGCACCGCGCAAGCCCGCCAGCGCTGTCGATGCCTTGCTGTGCACATCGCTGGCCTTGCTGCTGCCCGAGGTGCCGCGCTACGACGCCTTCACCGTCGTGAACCAGGCGGTGGATGCGGCCAAGAAGCGCTCGGCCACCAAGTCGCAATCGGCCTTCATCAACGGCTGCCTGCGCAGCTTCTTGCGTGAGCGCGATGACCTGCTGCGCGCCGTGGCCCAGGAGCCTGTCGCGCAGTACAACCACCCGCAGTGGTGGCTCAAACGCCTGCAGCAGGACTATCCGCAAGATTGGCAGGCCATTGTGGCGGCCAACAACGCGCAGGCGCCAATGGCCTTGCGCGTGAACCTGCAGCGCTGCAGCCGCGCCGATTACCTGGCGCTGCTCGATGAAGCGGGTATCGAGGCGGTCGTCGGTGTGGGCGAGGCCGGCCTGGTGCTGACGCGCGGTGTGCCGGTGGACCAGCTGCCGCAGTTTGCGCAAGGCTGGGTCTCGGTGCAGGACAGCGCCGCGCAGATGGCCGCACCGCTGCTGCTCGATGGCTTGCAGCCGCACGATGGCCGCGCGCTGCATGTGCTCGATGCCTGCGCTGCACCCGGCGGCAAGACCGCACATCTGTTGGAGGCCGCCACAGCCCAGCGTCCCATCGACATGGTGGCGCTGGAGATCGATGCCAAGCGCGCCGAACGCATTGGCGATACCTTGGCGCGGCTGTCGCTGCAGGCCGATGTGGTGGTGGCCAGCGGCAGCGAAGTGGCCAGTTGGCTGCCGGCGGTGCAAGCGCGCCACGGTGTGCAGCAATTTGATGCAATTTTGTTGGACGCGCCTTGCTCGGCCTCCGGCATCGTGCGCCGCCAGCCCGATGTGCGCTGGCTGCGCCGCGCCACCGACATCGGGCAACTCGCCGCCATTCAGCGCCAGCTGCTGGAGGCCCTGTGGCCGCTGGTCGTGCCCGGTGGCCGCCTGCTGTACTGCACCTGCTCGGTCTTCCATGAAGAGGGCGAAGGCCAGGTGACGCAGTTCCTGGGCCGCCACCCCGATGCCCAACGCCTGCCTGCGCCAGGACATTTGTTGCCACAGCTGCGCGAGGCCGGTCACAATAGCCTGGGCAGCCTGGCGCGCGACCACGACGGTTTCTACTACGCGCTGCTGCACAAGCCGCTTCGTTGAGCCCGTCCGTATGCGATTGATCCACCAATTCCTCCTTGCGCTGATGCTGTGCTTTGCCGCAGCGGCACCGGGCATGGCGTCGGAGAATGAGAAAAAGGTCGAGCTGCAACTGGTGCGCAACGCCGATGGTGCCTTTGCCACCGTAGCGCTGCAGTTTGCGCTGCCCGACCAGATCGAGGATGCACTGAACAAAGGCGTAGCCCTGTATTTTGTGCAGGAGGCCGAGATCATCTCCGAGCGCTGGTACTGGCGCGACAAGACCGTCAAGAAAGCCACCCGCTACCTGCGCGTGAGCTACCAGCCGCTGACGCGCCGCTGGCGCCTGCACGTCTCCAGCATGCCGCTGACCGATGCCGGCGCGGTGACCTCGCTCGGCCAGAGCTTTGACAGCCTCGATGAGGTAATGCTCGTGGTCAAGCGTGTGCGCAACTGGAAGATCGCCAGCGCCGATGAGCTCTCCAACGATGGCGAGTACCTCGTCAAGTTCAACTTCCGGCTCGACAGCACCCAGCTGCCACGCATCTTCCAGTTCGCGCCATTCAGCAATGGCGGCCTGAACCTGCAGCTCAGAAGCCAGCTGCCGCTGCCCGAGGCGAGCGCGCAGTGAAAATCGAAAAATCATCGTCCATGCGGGTGGCCTACACCCCCAGCCGTGCGCGCTGGTCGGTGATCGTGGGCCTGTCGGCCATGATCGGCATTGGCCTGGTGCTGCTCTTCTTGCTGTCTTTCGCCACCAACAACCGCGTGCTGTACGAGCGCTATTACGGCGTGCTGCTGGGCGTCAACATTGGTGTGGCCTGTGTGCTCAGCATGGTGGTGCTCTGGGGTGTGGCCATCCTGGTGCGGCGCCTCATGGCCCGGCGCTTTGGCAGCAAGCTGCTGCTCAAGCTGGCCGCCACCTTTGCACTGGTCGGTGTGCTGCCCGGTGTGGTGATCTATTTCGTCTCCTACCAGTTCGTCTCGCGCTCCATCGAAAGCTGGTTCGATGTGAAGGTCGAAGGCGCACTCGACGCAGGGGTCAACCTCGCGCGCATTACGCTCGATACCACCTCCACCGCGATGGCTGAGCGCACCCGCACCGCCAGCAGCCAGCTGTCGCAAATCTCGGATGCCGCCTCCGGCCTGGTGCTCGAGCGCATCAAGGACCAGCTCGGCGCCGATGACGTGGTGCTGTGGTCGGCCACGTCGCAAGCCATTGCCAGCACCGGCCAGTCGCGCTTTGTGCTCAACCCCGAAAAGCCCTCGGCGGCCCTGCTGCGCACCGCCACCCAGCAGCAACGCGCTTTTCAGATTGATGGCCTGGAAGAGGTAGCCGACATCAATGGCGCCATCACTGGCGACCCGTCCAAGGTGCGCGTCAAGACGCTGGTGCAGGTCGCCAATGGCGATGTGGGCGTGATCCCTGATGGCCGCTTTCTGCAAGCCACCATGCCACTGCCCGCGGCCTTGGTGATCAATGCCCTCAAAGTCCAAGAGGCCAACCGCGAATACCAGGAGCGCGCGCTGGCGCGTGACGGCCTGCGCCGCATGTACATTGGCACGCTCACCTTGAGCCTGTTCCTGGCCGTGTTCGGCGCCGTAGTGCTGGCGGCCTTGCTGGGCAACCAGCTGGTGCGCCCGCTTTTGGTGCTGGCCGAAGGGGTGCGCGAGGTGGCATCGGGCAATCTGCGGCCCAAACCTGTGCTGCCCAGCAAGGATGAGCTGAGCGGCCTGACCCGCTCCTTCGCCGAGATGACCCAGCAGCTGCTGGATGCCCGCCGCGCGGTGGAGCGCGGCATGCGCCAGACCGACGAGGCGCGCCAGAGCCTGCAGACCATTCTGGACAACCTCACCGCCGGCGTCATCGTGCTCGATGCCGAGGGCGTCATCCGCTCCAGCAACCCCGGCGCCACGCGCATTCTGCGTGCGCCGCTGGCCGCGTTTGAAGGCCGCCCCCTGCGCGATCTGCCCGGCCTGCAGGCCTTTGCACAAGAGGTGGACCAGCAGTTTGCCCGCCTGCACGATGTAACCGACGAGCACTACCTGGACCACTGGCAGCAGCCCTATGAACTGCATGGCGACAGCCAGTTGCCCAACCAGAACAGCATCAACCTGGTGGCGCGCGGCGCCACCTTGCCCGACAACCGCCGCCTGCTGGTGTTTGACGACATCTCCGAGATCGTCTCGGCGCAGCGCGCCCAGGCCTGGGGCGAGGTGGCACGCCGCCTGGCCCATGAGATCAAGAACCCGCTGACACCGATTCAGCTGTCGGCCGAGCGACTGGAGATCAAGCTGGGCAACAAGCTCGAAGGCCAGGACCAGGCAATTTTGAAAAAGTCTGTCACCACCATCGTCGACCAGGTCGATGCGATGAAGCGCCTGGTCAACGAGTTTCGCGACTATGCCCGCCTACCGGCCGCCGAGCTGCAGGCCGTGGACCTCAATGCGCTGGTGATGGATGTGCTGCATTTATATGGCGCGGAAAATGCTGTGATACCGGTGGAGGCAGAGCTGGACAGTGCAGCCCCGCGTATCATGGGCGACGCGCAGCAGTTGCGGCAGGTCATCCACAACTTGCTGCAAAATGCGCAGGATGCCACGCAACAGGCATGGGCGGGCAAGGAGGCCTCGGCACCGGCGGTGCGGATCTCCACACGCTTTGGCAGCAGCAATAAGCGGGTTCGTTTGACAATTGCTGACTGCGGTTGCGGTTTTCCAGAACATATATTACAAAAGGCATTTGAGCCCTACGTGACGACCAAGCCCCGAGGTACCGGCCTGGGCCTGGCCGTCGTCAAGAAAATTGCGGACGAGCATGGCGCTCGCGTAGAAATCTCTAATAGAGTCGAGGGGGAAAAAATCTTAGGTGCCCAAGTGTCGTTATCATTCGCTATCGAAAAAGAAGTGATGATTTAAAATAACTCTCACACCTGCAGCACTGGATTTTCAAAAAATATGGCAAATATTCTGGTTGTCGATGACGAATTGGGAATTCGGGATCTCCTGTCGGAGATCCTGAACGATGAGGGCCACAGCGTGGACGTGGCAGAGAACGCCACCCAGGCGCGCTTGGCGCGCAACGAAAGCGGCTACGACCTGGTGCTGCTCGACATCTGGATGCCCGACACCGATGGCGTGTCGCTGCTCAAAGAGTGGTCGATGACCGGCCTGCTGACCATGCCCGTGATCATGATGAGTGGCCACGCCACCATCGATACCGCTGTGGAAGCAACGCGCATTGGCGCGTTCTCTTTTTTGGAAAAGCCCATCACCATGCAAAAGCTGCTCAAGGCAGTGGAGCAGGGCTTGCAGCGCAATGTGCCCGCACCCGTGGCGGCACCGGCCCCCGCAGCGCCGGGCAAGGTCGCGACATCGTTCACGCCCTCCGGCTACAACGCCCCGGTGGTTGCCAACGTGGCCGCCCCCGCATCACCTGATGCAGCGCCCAATGCGCACCAGGGCTTTGACCTGGATCGCCCGCTGCGCGAAGCACGCGATGGCTTCGAGAAGGCGTACTTCGAGTTCCACCTGGCGCGCGAAGGCGGCTCCATGACCCGCGTGGCCGAGAAGACCGGCCTGGAGCGCACCCACCTGTACCGCAAGCTGCGCCAGCTGGGCGTGGACCTGACGCGCAACAAAAAGAACTGATTTCAGTTTTTTGAAAAAGCGCCCTTTTTTTCGGGCTATAATTCAACTCGTGGGCCCGGTAGCTCAGTTGGTAGAGCAGCGGATTGAAAATCCGCGTGTCCGTGGTTCGATTCCGCGCCAGGCCACCAAAACAACAAGCCTCTGCATCAGATATGGTGCAGAGGCTTTCTTGTATCCGGCCTGCATCGCATGTGCAGCAATTCCCCTAAATTGCCAATCGGGTGCTTGGCGCAGGCTATAATGTTAGCTTGTGTTGGCCCGGTAGCTCAGTTGGTAGAGCAGCGGATTGAAAATCCGCGTGTCCGTGGTTCGATTCCGCGCCAGGCCACCAAACGCATTCTGAAGCCCATCCTCTGTGATGGGCTTTTTTGCGTCTGTAGGGGCAGGTATCGAAGCACCAAAGTTGGTGGCCTGCAATGACGATGTTTTTGGCGGTGCGCTGCTCAGTGCGAGCAGCGTTATGGATAGGTCGTGACAGAAGATGCTTTTTACTGTATAAAACAACAGTATTTTGGCTGGTGTGTGTGATGCATGTTTGCCGCAGCGTTGCGTTTAAGAAATCTGATGGCGTGTAACGCCAGCATTCTTAAGTCTCGCAGTCTTTTGTGGATGTAGCGATGTAGAACTAGCAGAGCGATTGCACACATTGCGGCCACCAGCTATGGTGTTATGTGGCTGTGAGCTGCTGGATATAGGTACCTCAAGGGTGCGTGTCGAAGCAATTCTGAACGAAAAGGAAGGGGCGCAATGATGCGATCGGTGGAGTTATTCGCAGGCGCTGGAGGGCTGGCCATGGGCGTGAGCTTGGCAGGCTTTGAGTCACTGGCGGTGGTGGAGTGGGACAAATGGGCCTGCGACACCGTGCGTGAGAACCAGCGTCGTGGCTACCCTTTGGTAAGTGGTTGGCCGTTGCATGAGGGGGATGTACGGGACATGGATTGGTCTTCCATTCCACAAAATATCGAGCTATTGGCGGGTGGTCCTCCCTGCCAACCCTTTTCGATGGGCGGTAAGCACCAAGCGCACGACGACAAGCGCGACATGTTTCCAGCCACTGTGCAAGTGGTGCGCAAGCTTCGTCCTAAGACCTTTATCGTGGAAAACGTAAAGGGTCTGACTCGTTCGAGTTTTGCGAATTATTTCGAATACATCAAGCTGCAGCTAGAGCTTCCAGAGATCCCGCGGCGCGAACATGAGAGCTGGTTTGACCATCTGTTGAGGCTGCAGTCGGAAAAAACTTCCGGGCACATGCATGGGGCTGGTCTGACTTACAACGTTGTTGCCACACTCGTCAATGCTGCGGACTACGGCATTCCTCAAAAGCGTGAACGCGTATTCATTGTGGGGACTCGATCAGACCTTCCCATTGACTGGCATTTTCCGGACGCAACGCACAGCGAGGCAGCACTCTTGTACTCGCAGTGGGTAACTGGCGAATATTGGGATAGACACAAGATTGCGGCACGTGCCCGGCCACCGGTCCCTGAGAAAATGGTTAAGCGGATTCAAGCCCTGGCGGCCAAGCCGCCAGTCACTTTGCCGTGGCGTACGGTGCGGGATGCTATCGCTGATCTGCCGGATCCTCGCCTGCGTGCGGCTATGCATATCCGCGACCATAAGTTTCAGGATGGCGCTAAGGTATACCCCGGCCACACCGGCAGCCCATTAGACCAGCCGGCCAAGACCATCAAGGCTGGCAGCCATGGCGTGCCGGGCGGTGAAAACATGATGGTGCTGCCCGATGGCAGCGTACGCTATTTCTCTGCGCGCGAGACAGCGCGCATTCAAACATTTCCAGATGGCTATGTCTTCCATGGTTCTTGGACCGAAACCATGCGTCAGTTAGGCAATGCTGTACCAGTGGCTCTGGGGCGCATTGTGGCCTCTTCCGTGGGCGAGTCTTTGATCCGTGCCGAACTCCATCGACTGCAGGGCACCATGTGCGCCACAAGGACTGCCGCATGAAGTCTGCCGAGATCATCCCCTTTAACCCACTGGACAAGAAAAATCTGGGTGCCAGCGTGGCCGAAGCACTGGTCAGCCAGCCTGCGCACGCGCTAGGCAAGCTCCAATCATTCTTTGGGACCGGCATCTACGCTATCTATTACCACGGCGAGTATGTGGCTTACGACGCCATATCCAAGCCCAACAAGGTGGAAAAGCAAAACCCGGTGGTCCCTATCTATGTAGGCAAGGCAGTTCCACAGGGCGCACGCAAGGGCAAGGTCATGCCTGACCCCACCAAGTCCAAGGCACTTTTTGGCCGGTTGCAGGAGCATGCCGAATCCATACTGTCCACGGATAGTTTGGATATCGATGACTTCAGCTGTCGTTATTTGGTTGTCGATGAGATTTGGATTCCGCTGGGTGAATCGCTGATGATCACCAAGTTCTCGCCTCTTTGGAATCTGTTCCTGGAGGGTTTCGGTAACCACGATCCGGGCAATGGCCGCTACAACGGTCTGAGCCCCAAATGGGACACCCTGCACCCAGGCCGCGCCTGGGCGCTCAAATGCAAGCAACGCGAAGAGACCCAAGAGGACATTAAGCGAGAGGTGCAGAGCTACCTTGCAAGCACCACATTGCCCGACTCCCCCCATTTTGTTGGCCGGCACGACCTTTAACTAGCATTTGCAGTAACAGGTGCAGCCTGAGTGGCGGAGGTGATAGAGGCGACTGAACCCGCGCGCCGGGTCGAGTGCCAGTGGCAAGCAGGGAGCGCTCTGTAAAACAGCCTCATACCGCTAGTCGGAGCAGCGCTTGCTTGAGACCTGCAGGGTAGAGCGCAGGGCCGCCCGGCAAGTCCAGCGCCGCCACATCAAACCAGCGCGCCGTGCACCAGGTGCCGCTGTCTTCTCGAAAGCGGATGTGGTCCAGGTGCGCAAAGGGCGTTGCATCGAACACGACGTTGGCGATGAACAGCACCTCATGGCCGGTAGCGCCTTGGTGCGTGTAGAGGTTCTCCATCACCAGCGGCGGGCCTTCAACTTCCACCTCGACGCCCAGCTCTTCCTGGAACTCACGCTGGAGTGCTTCTTGCCAGCGCTCACCAAACTCCACGCCGCCGCCGAGGGGGCGCACCCCTGTCAAACGGCCTGCGTCATCGAAGACTTCAGTGGCCAGCAATTGGCCGTTACGCCAGTGCAAGCCGAAGGCTTTGACTTTGATGTGCTGCGGTGGGCGCCATGGGGTTGTAGCCATGCTTGTTTCTATAAAAGTAGGTTGCTAGTGGTGGCCACCGCGTGCGCGCATACGCTCACACAGTTGATGGAGGACTTCGGTCACAAGCGCGTGGTCGGCTGGGCCCAACTCAGACAGCCATGCACTGATCTGCATGGCTTGGAGGTCGAGGGTGGGCGAGCGTTCAGCGACCAGATCACTGATACGCACCTGCAGCGCTGCTGCGAGGCTCTCCAGCGTTTGCAGCGAGGGCATTGATGTCCCGCACTCGAGGCTGTCAACAGTCTCTGGCTCGACCTGCATGCGGCATGCCAACTCTGCTTGCGACCACTGGCGTGATCGTCTGAGCTCTGCAATGCGACTTCCAACTCGCTTGGTGATGGACTCTCTCTTTTTCCCCATATTCGTTCAACTCCCATTCGCCCAGCAACTGCAAAAAGAGAAGTGGGTAGGGCAGAAGTCTCCCGAGTTCTTTAGATGCTGTCGTCACGAAATACGTGACAACAAGCCAGCGCGTGGATGGCAGAGTTTCCGTGGAGGCGACGGAGGCTGCGTTTTTTGTTGAGGTACGGTTTTTGTCCACCGCGCGATGCGAGGATGCCGCGGTTTTGATAACGGAAAACGGCTGCGATCAACCGCCAGGTGCTCGCAGCCGCTCACAAAGCTGCTGCACGATGCCGGTGACAAAGGCGCGGTCCGCCGACTCCAGCTCCGACAGCCAGGCACTGATCCGCATGGCCTGGTCATCGGGGGCGGTGGAGCTTTGGGCGAGCAGGTCGCCAATGCTGACGCGCAGGATCGCGGCGAGGCTTTCTAGCGTATGCAGCGAGGGGACGGAAGCTCCGCGCTCAAAGCGGCTGATGGTCTCGGGCTCCACCTGCAGCCGCTCTGCCAATTGCGCTTGTGTCCACTGGCGCGATTTGCGCAGCTCGGCAATGCGCAGTCCCAACAGCTGGGCCAAAGGCTTGTCAGCAGGCTTCTTGTTGATCATATCTGTCTAGTTGAAATCCAACAGATATGGTTGTGTGTCGCAATGGAATGAGCCAGAATTCAATTTGTGGAATCCAATGTAATTTCGCTATATCTGAAGGCGGATGCAACGCCAGCGAACGAAAGGAACCGTGCCATGCCGCATGCCCAGCAACCTGAACGAGTACACCGAGCTCCGAATGCGCCGGTGTCCCCGGGTGTCAGCCCGGGCAGCGACACGCCTGTGGCGGCGGCGCCCTCGGCCCCCGTGCGGCGCCGGTTTGGCGCAGTGCAGATAGGGGTTTGTGTGCTGTTTTTTGCAGAGGGGCTGTTGGGCCTGTTCGTCGTAGGCTGGCCGGCGCTGAGCTTGTGCATTTTGGGGACGTGGTACATGGCCAAGGTTGCCCAGCGTGATGGTGCGCATCCGCACCATTCAAAGACATGACCTCATAGCTTTTTACAGCGCAGACACGAGGCTCTCAGAGGGGGCGCAAGCACAAAATTCTGCCGACATTAGGCGTTGTATATGAGACATGTCAACAAATCTAATTTCAGCCTCGCATGTAATATTTTGCAAGGGCTACGCGATACGATGGTTACAGATGACTACATCCCCATCCCCTTCGCCGGCCAGGGCCAGTGAGCGACTTCAAGATCTGCTGCCCCCGGATCTTTGGAAGCTGCTGGCCCGGCATGACATCACAACGCTTGCGCAGGTTGAAGAGCTGTATCCGGCCAAATTGCTGAAAATCCACTACCTGGGGCCCGTGCGGTTTCGGCAGATTGAGGCGCTGCTCTTTCCCGGGCGGCGCTATGAGGTGCCGATACAGGCGCCTATCGAGACGGAAGACCTCGACGGCACGTCACTCGAAGGGCTGGTGTCCCGGCGGGTGCTGATCACCTTGCGGCGCCACGGCATCAAAACGGTGCAGCAGTTGATGGCGGCCTATCCGCGGCGTCTGGTGGAAATAACGGGTTTTGGCATCCAGGCGCTGCGCGAGGTGGAGGCCACTTTTTTTGAGGGGCAGCGCTTTGAGCCGATGAAATCAAGAAAAACCATGAGAAACACAATCAAGTAAAGATGATTATGATTTCATACATATGGTAAATGGTTCCACTTCGCATGCTGCCCCATCTCTCGACGGGAAATTGCCTGCGCCGTTGGTTCGTATTCTGGTGCGCAACGGCTTGGATACCGAGGATGCCGTGCGCAAGGCCTACCCCCTGGGCCTGTTGGCCATCAAAGGCATTGGCCTGATGCGGCTGCGAAAGATTGAAAAGGCCTTTTTCCCTGGCCAATCCTATGTTCCTTCGCATGCCATGCCGGACCTGCCTTTTGTCTCCGGCTCCTGCCTTAATGGATCGCTGCCGGTGGCCATCGTGCGCGCACTGGCGCGCGGCGACATCACCACCCCGGAGCAGTTGCGCGAGGCCTACCCGCATGAGCTGCTCAAAATCCGCTCGCTGGGGGAAGGTTCGCTGCGCGAGATCGAGCGGGTTTTCTTTCCTGGCCAGCGCTACGAGCCGCCTGGTAATGGCAAGATTCGGTAGGCGGGGTCTGCCCACTTTTCCTGGCGAACGCATCGGATTCCAGCATCCGGATCAAGCAGAAGGCCTGAGATCAGCGTGATGCCGAGCCCAGGCGTTCTGCGCCGCTCGCAGGGCAGCCAGCGGCAGGCGCCGCAAGCCGGTTAGCGGCGCTGTGCCCGGCGCAGCACCAGCATGCCCAACATGGCCATTGCAGCAGCCATCAGCAGCAGCTTGACAGTGTCCAGCGCAGGCACTGCCTCTGGCATGGCAGGCGCCTTACGCACGAGGGTATTGACGAAGGAGGCGGTATTGCCCGTGGCGGCGGTCACCAGGCTCACCGGGGCGGGCAAGCTGGTGCTCCAGGCATAGCCATCCGGTGCGGCCGGCATGGCGGGCGCCTCGCTCACAGTGCAGCTCGCACCCTGGGGCACATTGGTGATGGCGATCGCACCCGCGTTGCTACCACTCAAGGTCACGGCCGTCGTGAAGCTGCCGTCTGCACCGCAGTTGGCGGTAAAGCTGAAGCTGCCAGTAACGCCCGCTGCGGGGCCACCAGCCACGCTCTTGCTGATGGTGATGTCGGTGTTGGCACGCGCCAGGGTGTTGACCAGTTGCGCGGTGTTGGCTGCCGGGGGCGCTGCCATCGTGACGGAGACGCTGGGCGCCGGGTCTTCGACCCAGAGGTGGTTGGCGGGGGGGGCAGGCCGTGTGCCTTCGGCCACCACGCAGCTGCCGCTGGAGATCACCGGGGTGACCGAGACGCTGCCCGTCGTTGCCGTGTTCAGCGTGATGCTGGCGTTGATCGCCGGTGCGGCCACGCCATCAGTGCCGGTGCAGACCACCGAGACCGGGAAGCTGGTGCCGGTCAGATCGACGGGCGTGATATTGGCAGGCCAGACCACCTGCTTGGAGATGACGAGTTGCGCGGCATGGCAGGCGAGGGTAGCAGTGGCGGGCGTATTGACCTGGCCAGTGGGCGAGACAAAGTCGGTGCCCGGCGTGATGGTATTAGTCACTGACGGGGTATCGATGCAAGCCTGGCGGCCGGCAACGCTGTTGGGCCAGACAACCGGCACGGTGATGGTGCAGCCGCCCGACGGAATCGTGAAGGCGCTGTTGCTGACGACGTTAGAGCCGGGTGACGCACTGAGGCTGTTGGCGGTGCAGGTGCTGCCCACGGTGCCGGTGCCCACCATCAGCGGTGCGGGCAGGTTGTCGGTCAGGTTGACGTTGCTGATGTCGGTGGGCGTGCCGTTGGACAGCGTGATCGTGAGCGCTGCGGTGTTGTCGCTGCCACCCAGATAGAGATCGGTCTTGTCAAAGCTCTTGCTGATCTTGGGCAGGCCGCAGGCGCCATTCTCCGAGGTGGCGGCATTAATGAAAGCGGGCCCAATCTTCCCCCGGTTTTCACTCCATGGCATGTATCCGGGAGCGGCATCAAAAAAGGAGGTGATGTCTACCATCGCAAAAATACATGCGCCACGGCCATTGTTGGACTGCGAAGTAGGAATCAGAAGACCGTAAACGTTGTCTACAAGCCCTGGGGTCGTCGGTGGCGTTGCACCTGGTGCCAAATACAGCGCGTTATTGGCAGGCACTTGGTTGATAAAAGTGATGTCTCCACCAGCGAAAGGGTTGAGTCCGGTGAACGAGGAGGCAAAGGGAGAATTGGTGTTCAACGGAAACCGGCCAAAGCCAGTACGGTTTGGGCCTGTCGCATAGTTCTTGGCGGCTCCCGCATTCAATGTTGCTATCATATTGGAAGCATTTCCACCATTGCCTGCCTCACAACAGCCATCCGCAAAAAAGACGATGGTGTTGGCCCATCGATTGGCTATGGCACTTTGCAGGGTGAGCCAATTGCTGCTATGGACCGCGCGGTAGCCGCTGCCCACGATCACGATGTCAAAAGGGCCGGACGCGTCTGAGAAACTGGCTTGCGAGAGAGAGTTCGCGTCTCCCAAGATGGAGCGCATCGTGATATTGGAGGCACCTACAACGGCGGCAAATTCATTCTGCACATTGTTGTAGACGGTAACCATTTCTGGAGGCTCGGGGTCGACTCCAGCAGTATTGGTGGTCAGCAGCAACACTCTCTGCGCAAAGGCATGCTGTGCGCCGAGACACAGGAGGAAGGCTGCGATCAGCAGCCGGAAAAACGTCAATGGATGGGTCATTTCTCTTACCGTTGGGCCTGTTGGGTCTGTTGGGTCTGTTGAGTCCACGAGGCGCGCAAGCGCACGCCCGTCTTCGATAGTAACAATTATTGTTTATATGTATCAATATGAATCATAACTTGGCGTAATGATCCCCATATGAGCAACTGATGCAGGCCGGATGGGCGCACAGAGCCGCTGTTATGAATTGAGACTTAGAATAAAAATGTACAGTCGATTGATGAATTGATATGTCTGTTTTTTGGGCAGAACGGCGTCGCCCAGGCAAACAAATGTTATCCACTGGTGCAACGGAGAACAGCACCTGGTGTGGCGTTCAGGTGCTATTAAATACAGAGCGGCAACGGCACAGGAGGGCGCTGAGCAGGCATGGTGCCTGGTGCCTGCCCCTCTCCCACTGCGCAGCGGTCAGCGGATGCCCGCCCTGCGTCAGAACTCCAGGTTGTCGATCAAGCGCGTGCTGCCCAGCCGCGCCGCACCCAGCACCACCAAGGGTGCGCTGGCCAGATCGCCTGCAGCGGGTGCCAGCAGGTTGTGGCGCTGGCGCACGGTCAGGTAGTCGGGCTCCCAGCCTTGGGCGCGCAGGGCCTGCATGGCCTGGGCTTCCAGCACAGCCAGGTCGCCCGGCGTGTTGCGGGCGGCGGCGGCCAGTGCCTGCAGCGCTTGTGACAAGGCCATGGCCTGCTGGCGCTCGGCCGCGCTCAGGTAGCCGTTGCGCGAGCTCAGTGCCAGGCCGTCGTCAGCGCGTGCGGTGGGGCAGCCGATGATCTCGATGGGCAGCGCAAACTGCGCCACCATGCGGCGGATGACCATCAGCTGCTGGTAGTCCTTCCAGCCAAAGATGGCCGCACCCCCGCCGGTGGTGGCAAACACGCAACTGAACAGCTTCATGACGACAGTGCAGACGCCGGTGAAAAAGCCGGGGCGGAACGCGCCTTCCAGAATGTCGGCGAGGGCCGGGTCGGGCTGCACCTTGAACAGCTGGGGCTCGGGGTAGAGGTCCTTCTCGCGCGGCGCAAACAGGATGTCGCAGCCAGCCGCCTGCAGCTGGTTGCAGTCGTTCTCCCAGGTGCGCGGATAGCTGTCGAAGTCTTCGCTGGGCAAGAACTGCAGGCGGTTGACGAAGATGCTCGCCACTGTCACCGCGCCATGGCGTTTGGCCTCATGCACCAGCGAGATATGGCCCGCATGCAGATTGCCCATGGTGGGCACAAAGGCGGGCCGGCCGCGCTCGGCCAGGGCTTGTCGAAGTTCGGCGATGGTATGGACGATTTGCATGGTGGGCAGGGGCAGTGCTGCAGGGAGCGCCGAGCATAGCAGCACACAAATGGGCTTTGTATGGGGCTATTTCTGGTGTCTATGGTTTGCCCCTGGTCGCCGCATGCGCTTGCCCTATAATTTTCCCGTCGCGGCGCGCAAACACGGTGTACCGGTGGTTGCAGCGCACGCCTGGGTCAGCCGACTCCGTGTCAGGCCAGTCGCATTTGGGCCTCTGTTCCCGCAAAGGGGGCAGAGGCCTTTCCCTTTTTTACCGGCACCTTGCCTGCATTCTGCGCAGTCTGCATGCCTTGCTTTTTTCGTCCGATTCTCCCGTCAGACCTGGTCTTTATGTCATCTGCACCCGCCATCCTGGGCATTGATTTCGGCACTTCCAATTCCGCCATGGCGTTCAAGGCCGACCTGGCTGCGCCCGGGCCTTCCACGCTGTTGCAGGCCGAGGGCGCCTCGCAAGCGATGCCAACGGCTGTGTTCTTCAACACCGAGGACCACAGCACCCACTACGGGCGCGATGCCGTCTCACGCTATCTGGAAGGCACCGAAGGCCGGCTGATGCGCTCGCTCAAAAGCCTGCTGGGCAGCGCGCTGATGCAGGAGAAAACGGTGGTACACGGCAAGATGGTGGCCTACCAGGACATTGTGGCGCTGTTTGTGCAGCAGCTGGCGGCCACGGCCGAGCGCCAGATTGGCCATCTGCCCACCACCGTGGTTATGGGCCGGCCCGTGCATTTTGTCGACGAGGACGCCGGGCGCGACCAGGCCGCGCAAACCGCGCTGCAGCTGGCGGCGCAGGCAGCGGGTTTCAAGGATGTGCGTTTTCAGCTGGAGCCGATTGCCGCGGCGCTGGACTATGAGCAGCGCATTGCGAATGAAGCGCTGGTGCTGGTGGTCGACATTGGCGGCGGTACCTCGGACTTCACCGTGGTGCGCCTGGGCCCCGAGCGCCGCAACAAGCCCGAACGCAGCGGCGACATTCTGGCTACCACCGGCGTGCACATTGGCGGTACCGACTTTGACCGGCGCCTCAGCCTGATGGCGGCCATGCCGCTGTTGGGCCTGCAGCATGTGGGGCCCAGCGGGCGCGAGGTGCCCAGCGCGGTGTTCCATGACTTGTCGACCTGGCACCTGATCCAGTGGCTGTACAGCCCGCAGCGCCAGCGCGAGGTGCAGGCGCTGCGCAGCAGCTACAGCGACACCGCGTTGCATGACCGGCTGGTGTGCCTGCTGCAAGAGCACTGGGGCCACCGCCTGGCCAATGCGGTTGAGGAGACCAAGATCGGTCTGTCCAACCAGCAAAGCGTGCAAAAGCTGGAGGTTGATTGGCTGGAGCCGGGCCTCAGCCCCGAGGTCTGGCCCGCCGATCTGCAGCAATGCCTGCAGGCCTTGCTGGTCCAGGTGGCGCAGTGCGCGCTGGACTGTGTGCAGGCCGCTGGCCTGCAGCAAGGGCAGATCGATGCGATCTACCTGACCGGCGGTTCATCGGCCTTGCAGCCGCTGCGCGCGGCGCTGGCGCAGGCTTTTCCGGATACGCCCCAGGTCGAGGGCGATCTGTTTGGCGGTGTGGCGGCGGGCCTGGTGCACGGGCAGGCGCTTTAAGCCCCAACGCCCCAACGGCCATCAGTCGCCGGCTTGCTCGGCATCGCGCTTCCAGGCCAGGGCCGTGTCATACAGCGCATTGCGCGGCGCGCCGGTAATGTCAGCGGCCAGTTTGACGGCGGTCTTGGTCGGCAGCTCGGCCAGCAGCAGCGCCAGCACGCGGTGCGCATCGGCCAGGCTATCGGTCTGCACCGCCTGCGGGTGCAGCAGCAGCGCAAACTCGCCCTTGCTGCGGTGCGGGTCGGCGGCCAGCCAGGCGGGTACATCAGCCGCAGGCATGGTGGCAATGTCTTCAAACTGTTTGGTCAGCTCACGGCCCAAGGTCACGGGCCGGTCTTGCAGCACGGCCAGCGCCTGGGCCAGGTCGGCAATGCGGTGCGGTGCTTCCAGCAATACCAGGGTGCGTGGGTCTTGCGCCAGTTGGGCCACGGCCTGCTGGCGCTCTTGCGCCTTGGTGGGCAGAAAGCCGATGAAAGCAAAGCCGCTGCTGGCGCCTTCGCCGGCCACCGCACCCGCGGCACTGACCAGCGCGGTCACGCTGCTGGCGCCGGGCAGCGGGCTGACGCGCAGGCCTGCACGCGCCACGGCCGCCGCCAGCCGTGCGCCCGGGTCACTCACACCGGGCGTGCCGGCATCGCTCACATAGGCAATGCGCTGGCCTTGCTGCAGGCGGCTGATGACCTGCTCGGCCGCCTCGGCCTCATTGTGTTGGTGTACCGCAATCAGCTGGCCGCCCGACTTGCCAACCCCGTAGGCGCGTAGCATGCTGTGGGTGTGGCGGGTGTCCTCGCAGGCCACGGCATCGGCCAGCTCCAGCACATGCAGTGCGCGCAGGGTGATGTCGGCCAGGTTGCCGATGGGGGTGGCCACCACATACAAGGTGGAGGCGGGGTAGTGCTGGGTGCCGGCTGCAGCCTGGGCTGCTTGCAAAGCGGAGGTGAAAGATGCAGACACCGTGGAAGATCCTTGAAAAATGGCGAGGCCAAAGCCCGCCTGCTGCATCGCCCAGGGCTGCCAGCGAAGGGGCCGACAACAGCAAGCTGCGGGGCCAGCAGGCAGAAGATGCCGCGCTCCATTATCTCCAACAACAGGGCCTGCGCCTGCTGGCGCGCAATTACCGCACACCCGGGCGCGGCGGCGGCGAGATCGATCTGGTGATGCAGGAGCGCGATGGCACCGTCGTGTTTGTCGAGGTGCGCCAGCGCCAGCACAGCGGCTTTGGCGGTGCGGGTGGCAGCATCGGCAGCACCAAGCAGCGGCGCATCATCCTGGCCGCCAGGCACTACCTGGCCAGTCTGCGCCAGCAGCCGGCCTGCCGTTTTGATGCGGTGCTGGTCGAGCAGGAGATCGTCTGGCTGCGGGCGGCTTTTGATGTGCCCGACGGGGGATAAGAGCCCTCTGCAACATAGCTCGCTATTGACTGCAAAAGACGCCTCGCGTCTCATCCCGTTCCGCGTCCTTCCCATTCGGCGAGGGTCTTGCAAAGGGTCCTGAACCGCGCCGTTGCTGGACTTTAGATGGCCATTGGCGCTGAGAAAAGTCGTCATCCCGACCCGAGGGGGAAACCTGCCAAGGTTATCATCGGGCCTCCATGCTTGAGCAACACATCCAACAGCACTTTATCGATAGCGCCGATCTCCACTACCAGGTGTCACAGGAGATGAGCGAAAGCGTCGCCAGCGCGGTCTACGCGCTGCTCGCCTGTGTGACCAGCGGCAACAAGGTGATGTGCTGCGGCAATGGCCTGTCCTGGGCGCAGGCAGCGCAGTTTGCCGCCATGTGCGTCAGCGGCATGGAGCGCGAGCGCCCCGAGCTGGCCGCCCTGGTGCTGGACAACGGCGCGCTGGCGCAGGCCCAGCTAGGCAGCAGCCTGACGGCCGAAGCGCTGTCCCAAGGCCTGGCGCGCCAGGTGCGAACTTTGGGCCAGCCTGGCGATCTATTGCTGGTCATCAGTGCCGATGGCCATGACCGTGCGCTGCTCGGTGCGATCGACGCAGCGCATGAGCGCGACATGTCGGCCGTGGTGCTGACCGGCCGCACCGGCGGCCTGCTGGCCAATGCCTTGAGCGAAACCGATGTGTTGATGCGTGTGCCCCATGACCGCAGCACCCGCGTGCGCGAGGTGCACCAGCTGGTGCTGCACTGCCTCGTTGACGGAATCGATACCCAATTGTTAGGAGAAGAGGAATGATGCCTGTGTCTTGGAAGCGACTGACCCTGAGTCTGGTGGCGGCTGGAACGGTCGCTGCGACCGTCTCGGGTTGCATTCCGCTGGTGATCGGCGGCGCCGCCGTCGGTGGCACGGTGATGGCAATCGACCGCCGCACCGCTGGCATCCAGGTGGAGGACGAAAGCATAGAGCTGCGCGTGGCCAGCGCCATCCGCGAACGTGCCGGCAATGATGGCCATATCAATGTCACCAGCTACAACCGCCAGGTGCTGCTGACCGGTGAAGCGCCCAACGAGGCCTTCAAGCAAAAGGCCGAAGAGGCCGCCAAGGCTGCGCAGAACGTGCGCTCCGTCGTCAACGATGTGGCGGTGATGTTCAACTCCAGCCTGTCGCAGCGCTCCAGCGATACCCTGATCACCGGCAAGGTGCGCGCGAGCATCATCGATGCCAAGGACCTCAGCTCCAGCGCCATCAAGGTGCTGACCGAGCGCAATGTGGTCTACCTGATGGGCCGTGTGACCGAGCGCGAATCCAAGCGCGCCGCTGAAATCGCCCGGGGTGTGGCCAATGTGCAAAAGGTCGTGCGCGTTTTCGAGATCATCAGTGAAGACGAGCTCAAGTCCCTGAGCAACAACCGCAGCACCGGCAATGCCGCGCCGGTGGTCAACGACAGCAGTGCATCGGCCATCAGCACCCCGGCAGCGACCGTCGTGCCCGCACCAGCGGCCGCACCAGCAGCGCCTGCGGCAGCTCCCGTGTCTACCGGCGTGACGACCTCGCCGGTCAGCACCACGCCTGTGCAGCCGCTCAACGATGGGTTCACGACCAAGCCCTGAGCCTGCTCAGCACGCAACAAAAAGGCTGCATCCGCGGCCTTTTTTGCGTTCGGGGAAAGCGATCAGGCCTTCTTGCCCAGGCGGGTGATCAGGCTGGAGGTATCCCAGCGGTTGCCACCCGACTGCTGCACATCGGCATAGAACTGGTCCACCAGCGCAGTCAGCGGCAGGCGTGAGCCATTGCGCTTGGCCTCGTCCAGCACCAGGCCCAGGTCCTTGCGCATCCAGTCCACGGCAAAACCGAAGTCGAACTTGCCCTCGACCATGGTCTTGCCCCGGTTTTCCATCTGCCAGCTTTGCGCGGCGCCCTTGCTCACCACATCCAGCACCTGGGGCATGTCCAGGCCGGCGTTCATGCCGAAGGCGATGGCCTCGGACAGGCCCTGCACGACACCGGCGATGCAAATCTGGTTGACCATCTTGGCCAGCTGGCCCGCGCCGCTGCTGCCCAGCAGGGTGAAGGCGCGCGAGAACGCCATCGCCACCGGCTTGACGGTGTTGAACACGGCCTCATCGCCACCACACATGACGGTGAGCTGGCCGTTGACTGCACCGGCCTGGCCACCGGAGACGGGCGCATCGATGAAGTGCAGGCCTTGGGCCTGGGCGGCGGCATAGAGCTCGCGGGCCACATTGGCCGAGGCGGTGGTGTGGTCCACAAAGATGGCGCCGGGCTTCATGCCGGCCAGCGCGCCATCGGCGCCCAGCACCACCGAGCGCAGGTCGTCGTCATTGCCCACGCAGCAGAATACGATGTCCGCATTGGCGACCGCCTCGCGCGGCGTGGCGGCATGGCGGGGCGCCTTGGCGCTGGCAAACTCGTCGCACCAGGCTTGCGCCTTTTGCGCGGTGCGGTTGTAGACGGTGACCGCATGGCCTGCCTGGGCCAGGTGGCCCGCCATGGGGTAGCCCATGACGCCCAGGCCCAAAAAGGCGACGTTCAGGGAAGGGGTGCTGTCATAGCTGCGTGCTTGAATACTCGATGCCATTGCGGTGACTCCAAAAAGAGCGGCACCCAAGGCGGGCCTGGGTGCCGTGTCGCTGAAAACCCAAAACGCTGACAGCTTAAACGATTGTCAGGTGCTCCGTGCCCTCGGCCAGATCACTGCGCTTGGCGCGCTGGCTGCCCAGCTTGATCTGCAGGCGCAGGTCGTTGACCGAGTCGGCGTTGCGCAGCGCGTCTTCGTAGGTGATCAGGTTGGCCTCGTACAGGTCAAACAGCGCCTGGTCGAAGGTCTGCATGCCCAGATTGCGGCTTTTCTTCATGATCTCCTTGATCTCGTTGACCTCGCCCTTGAAGATCAGGTCCGAGATCAGTGGCGAGTTGAGCATCACCTCGACCGCCGCAACGCGGCCCTTGCTGTCCTGCTTGCTCAGCAGGCGCTGCGACACCAGGCCGCGCAGGTTCAGTGACAGGTCCATCAGCAGCTGCGCGCGGCGCTCTTCGGGGAAGAAGTTGATGATCCGGTCCAGCGCCTGGTTGGCGCTGTTGGCGTGCAGGGTGGCCAGGCACAAGTGGCCGGTTTCGGCAAAGGCCACCGCGTGTTCCATGGTTTCGCGGTCGCGGATTTCGCCCATCAGGATGACGTCAGGGGCCTGGCGCAAGGTGTTTTTCAGCGCCGCTTCCCAGTTGTCGGTGTCCAGGCCCACTTCGCGCTGGGTCACGATGCAGTTCTTGTGGGGGTGGACAAACTCCACCGGGTCTTCGACGGTGATGATGTGGCCGTAAGAGTTTTCGTTGCGCCAATCGACCATGGCCGCCAAGGTGGTGGACTTGCCCGAGCCGGTGGCGCCAACCATGATGCACAGGCCACGCTTGGCCATGGCCAGGTCCTTGAGCACCTGGGGCACGCCCAGTCCGTCAATCGTTGGCAGGGTCAGCGGAATGGTCCGCAGCACCAGACCGACATTGCCTTGTTGCATGAAGGCATTGACCCGGAAACGCCCGATGCCCGAGGGCGAGATGGCGAAATTGCATTCCTTGGTCTTTTCGAACTCAGCCACCTGCTTGTCGCTCATGATGGAGCGGGCCAGGGTCAGCGAGTGGGTGGGCGACAGCGGCTGGCTGGAGACCTTAGTGACCTTGCCATCGATCTTGATGGCCGGCGGAAAGTCAGCGGTGATGAACAAATCGCTGCCATTGCGCTGCACCATCAGCTTCAACAGGTCGTTGATGAACTTACTGGCCTGATCCCGTTCCATGACAATCCTCTCTCGCTCCGTTATTGTTGCTTATGCAACAGAAGCGCCCGGGAACGGCCGCCCTGAAAGGCTCAGGGCTCAATCCGGGCGCTGGTCTGCCGCAGCCGCGTGGAGAGTTTGCGCGTGAACAAGGCCAGCAAATAGGCGGCCGTGGACGCGTCCAACTCCATCATGGCATCCAGTGTATCGGCCTTCAGCACAGCCAGTGCACAGTCGGTGGTAGTGGTACACGAAGAAAAACGGGGACTGCTGTCAAACAGAGACATCTCGCCCAGCACTTCGCCGGGGTGGATGTCGGCCAGATGGACAGTCTGGCCGGTGGCCAAAAGCCGGTCCACGCGGACCTGGCCGCTCAGCACGATCAACAGGTAATCGCCCAGTTCGCCTTGCTGGATCAGTGTTTGCCCGGCGGGCACCTGGTAGAACTCCAGGTACTGCACCATCTGTTCGATAAAGGGGGATTGCAGCAGGGATAGCGCGGCATCCTGGGCCCAGACCATGCGCAGCGCGGTGGCCGGGTCGGCCGGTGCCAGCAGCTGGGCATGGATGGCCTTGCGGCGTTGGCTCCAGAGCACATAGGGCGCCTCCGACGTGCTGGCCTGCTGGAAGCCATGGAGGAAGAAGCCGGTATCGGCCTCTGCGGGCTCGTCTGCCGGGGATGCGGAATGCAAGCGGTTCATGGCCCGTGGTCTCCTTTGATCCCGCAAAGCATAAAGGGCACCAGCGGTACTGGCAATGACCGCTGGTGCCCTTCGTGCAACCGTTTGTCAGTTGCCGTCTGTCAGCGCTTTTAACCTGGGAAGTTCTCAGGCGTCTTGGCTTTGGCACGCGCCTCGGCCGGGCTGATCACATTGCGGCGCACCAGGTCGGTCAGGTTCTGGTCCAGGGTCTGCATGCCCATGCTGTTGCTGGTCTGGATGGTGGAGTACATCTGTGCCACCTTGGCCTCGCGGATCAGGTTGCGGATGGCGGGGGTGCCGAGCATGATCTCGTGCGCGGCCACGCGGCCTTGGCCGTCCTTGGTCTTGCACAGGGTCTGGGAGATGACGGCCTGCAGCGATTCGGACAGCATGGCGCGGACCATTTCCTTTTCTTCGGCGGGGAAGACGTCGATGATCCGGTCAATGGTCTTGGCGGCGCTGGAGGTGTGCAGGGTGCCAAACACCAAGTGGCCGGTTTCTGCAGCAGTCATCGCCAGGCGGATGGTTTCCAGGTCGCGCATTTCGCCCACCAGAATGGCGTCCGGGTCTTCACGCAGCGCCGAGCGCAGTGCGGCGCTGAACGACAGCGTCTGCGGGCCCACTTCGCGCTGGTTGATCAGGCATTTCTTGGATTCGTGCACGAATTCGATCGGGTCTTCCACCGTCAGGATGTGGCCGTACTCGGTTTCGTTGAGGTAGTTCACCATGGCCGCCAAGGTGGTGGACTTGCCCGAGCCGGTGGGCCCGGTCACCAGCACCAGGCCGCGCGGTTTGAGCGCCAGGTCGGCAAAGATCTTGGGGGCGTTGAGCTGCTCCAGGGTCAGGATCTTGCTGGGAATGGTCCGGAACACGGCGCCCGAGCCGCGGTTCTGGTTGAAGGCATTGACCCGGAAACGCGCCAGGCCCTCGATCTCGAACGAAAAGTCGACTTCGAGGAATTCTTCGTACTGCTTGCGCTGGGCGTCGCTCATGATGTCGTAGACCATCGCGTGGACCTGCTTGTGGTCCAGCGGATCGACATTGATGCGGCGCACATCGCCGTGGACCCGGATCATCGGCGGCAGGCCTGCAGACAGGTGCAAGTCCGACGCTTTATTTTTGACACTGAATGCCAGCAATTGGGTGATATCCACTGCAGTTCCCTCGTTGTTTTGGTACGCTTTGAGTGCAAGGCCGCGTTGTTCACACGTTCCAAGGCCGTGCATATTTTTACATTATGAGCACGATTCCCGAAAAAATTCAGCAGGTTCGCCTGCAAATCGACAACGCCTGTCGTGCCAGCGGCCGGCCTGAGGGCAGCGTGCAGCTGCTGGCTGTCTCCAAGACCTTTGGCGTCGATGCCATTGCCGAGGCGGCCCAAGCCGGCCAGCGCGCGTTTGGTGAGAACTACATCCAGGAAGCGGTCGAGAAGATCCGCTACTTTGCCGAGCAGCACGCCTGGAAGGACCAGGGCCTGGTGTGGCACTGCATCGGCCCGATCCAGAGCAACAAGACGCGCCTGGTGGCCGAGCACTTTGACTGGGTGCATACGGTGGACCGGCTCAAGACGGCCGAGCGCCTGTCCGCCCAGCGGCCCGCACAGCGGGCGCCGCTGCAGATCTGCATCCAGGTCAATGTCGATGGCGGCATCACCAAATCGGGCGTCGCCCCGGGCGATGTGGCAGCGCTGGTGCAGCAGGTGGCCCAGTTGCCCCAGCTGCAGCTGCGCGGTGTGATGAGCATCCCCGATGTAGCGGCAGACTTTGCCGCCCAGCTGGCCGTGCACCAGCGGGTCAAGGCGGTGTTCGATGGCATCGCCGCGCTGGGCCTGCCGCAGCTGGCGCAGTGGGACACCATCTCGCTGGGCATGACGGCCGACCTGCAGGCCGCCGTGCAGGCCGGATCGACGATGGTGCGCGTGGGCAGCGGCATCTTTGGCCAGCGCGACTACGGCAGCGCCCATTGAATGGCGCCATCTGCGTACCCCCGCCGGCCCGGCGGCAGCGCCATGGTGCTGCGTGCTAAGCTGGCCCCCGATTGTTCTGTGTACCCCCTCAAATAGACAGGAGACCCCCATGCCAGGATTGCTACCCGACGTTGACCCCGATGGCCTGTTGGAGTTTTCGGTGGTCTACACCGACCGCGCGCTCAACCACATGTCGCACCGTTTCATCGGTGTGATGGGCGAGGTGCTGCGCATCCTCAAGACCACCTACCACGCGCACACGGCCGTGATCGTGCCGGGCAGTGGCACCTTTGGCATGGAGGCCGTGGCCCGCCAGTTTGCCAACCGCGCCAAGGTGCTGATCGTGCGCAATGGCTGGTTCAGCTACCGCTGGACGCAGATCTTTGAAGAAGGCGGCCTGGGCGGCAGCGCAGTGATCTGCAAGGCCCGCCCCCAAGGCAGCGGCCCGCAGGATGCCTGGGCACCTTGCCCGGCCGAAGAAGTGGCGGCTGCCATCCGCAAGGAAAAGCCCCAGGTGGTGTTTGCTCCGCACGTCGAGACGGCCAGCGGCATTGTGCTGCCCGACGACTACATCCAGACCATCAGCGCCGCTGCGCATGAGGTCGGCGCGCTGATGGTGCTCGACTGCGTGGCCAGCGGCGCCATCTGGGTGGACATGCAAAAGACCGGTGTCGATGTGCTGATCACCGCGCCGCAAAAGGGCTGGAGCGGCCCGCCTTGCTGCGCCATGGTGATGTTGTCCGAGCGCGCCCGCAAGGCCATCGAAGACACCAAGAGCAGCAGCTTCTCTTGCGACCTGAAGAAGTGGATGCAGATTGCCGAAGGCTACGAAAAGGGCCAGCATGCCTACCACGCGACCATGCCCACCGATTCGCTGGTGCAGCTGAGCAAGGTGATGCAGGAGGCCGAGGCCTATGGCCTGGACAAGCTGCGCGAGGAGCAGACCCAACTGGGCAAAGAGGTGCGCGCACTGCTCAAGGCGCGGGGCTTTCCCAGCGTGGCGGCCCCAGGTTTTGAGGCGCCCGGCGTGGTCGTCAGCTTCACCACCGACCCGGAGATCCAGAACAGCAAGAAATTTGCCAGCGTGGGCCTGCAGACCGCTGCCGGCGTGCCGCTGATGTGCGACGAAGGGCCGGAGTTCAAGACCTTCCGCATCGGCCTGTTTGGCCTGGATAAGTGGCATAACGTCGAGCGCACCGTGGGCCATCTGCGCCAAGCGCTCGATGGTTTGGGTATCAAGGGTTAACTTGTGTTCTTAACGCGTTCTGCGCCTGCCATCCAGGTGCAGAATGCGGGTTTTGTTTGAAAAACATTGGATTGGATTTCGCAATGAAAGCATTGACTGCCAGCGCCCTGTTCGCTGCCATCGCCCTGACCGCCGGCTTGGCCCAGGCACAGAGCAAGCCTGTGACGACCAAGAGCGGCCTGGTGTTTGAAAGCATCAAGGACGGCACCGGCGCCAGCCCCAAGGAGACCGACACCGTCAAGGTGCACTACAAGGGCACCTTCCCCGACAGCGGCAAGGAGTTCGACAGCTCCTACAAGCGCGGTGAGCCGATCGAGTTCCCACTGCAAGGCGTGATCCCCTGCTGGACCGAAGGCGTGCAGCTGATGAAGGTCGGCGGCAAGGCCAAGCTGACCTGCCCGGCCTCCATTGCCTACGGCGCCCGTGGCGCTGGCGGCGTGATCCCGCCCAATGCCACGTTGAACTTCGAAGTGGAACTGCTGGGCATCAAGGGCCAGTAAAACCTGCTTTCCCATAAGCTCAATAGCCTCCGCGTCTTGCTGGCGCGGAGGCTATTTTGCTTCAGGGCGCTGAGTGCATCGACAGCTTAGCGTTCGACCCCCAGGCGCTTGGCCAGCCGCTGCAGGTTGGCGCGGTCCAGCTGCAGCTCGCGCGCGGCTGCGGCCCAGTTGCCGTGGTGGCGGGCCAGGCTGGCGCTGAGCAGCTGGCGCTCGTAGCGCTCCACCTGGGCACGCAGGCCCAAGGGCTCGGCGCTGGCGGCTGGCCCTTCGGTCACGTCGGCGGCGGGCAGGGGCGCAATAAGTCCGGTTGCCTGCTGCTCGGGCGGCAAGGGTGCGGCGGCGGCGCCGTCCCAGAGGTCTTCCTCGCCAATGCTCAGCATGCGCGGCTTGCTGCTGTCCTTGCGCTGGCCCAGGGTGCGGCTCAGCGCTTTGAGCACGGCGCGGCTGATGCAGTGCTCCAGCTCACGCACATTGCCGGGCCAGGGGTAGCGCAGCAGGGCGGCCTGGGCGGCGGCATCCAAGCGCAGGCCGCCCAGTTGCAGGCGGGCGCGGTTCTCTTCCAGAAAGCAGCCGGCGAGCACCAGGGTGTCGCTGTCCCGCGCGCGCAGCGGTGGCACCACGACCGGGTAGACGCAAAGGCGGTGGTAGAAATCGGCGCGCATGCGGCCGGCCTGTACCTCGGCGGCCAGGTCGCGGTTGGTGGCGGCGATCACGCGCACATCGACCTGGTGCTCGCGGTCCGAGCCCAGGCGCTGCAGCTGGCCGCTTTGCAGCACGCGCAGCAGCTTGGCCTGCACCGACAGCGACAGCTCACCGACCTCGTCGAGGAACAGGGTTCCGTGCTGCGCCTGTTCAAACTTGCCGCGCCGCTCGCTCAACGCGCCGGTGAAGGCGCCGCGCACATGGCCGAAGAGCTCGCTCTCGACCAGGTTGTCGGGCAGCGCGGCGCAGTTGATGCTGACCAGCGGTTGCGCTGCGCGCGGGGATTGCGCATGCACGGCCTGGGCCACCAGCTCCTTGCCGGTGCCGGTCTCGCCGGTGATCAGCACGCAGAGGTCGCTGGCGGCGACCAGCGCAATGCTGCTTTGCAATTGCCGGATGGCAGGGCTGGTGCCCAGGATCTGGCGGCTGCGGTCCGCGCCCGGGCTGCGCGGCGCTGGCGCCGTGGCACTGCGCGCGGCCTGGGACAGCTGCTGCACCCGCTCGGCCGTGGCTACCGTGGCGGCGGCCAGGTTGCTGAAGGCCTGCAGTAGTTCGAGCGCATTGTCATCGGCAAAGCGGTCGGGCTCCAGCGCATCCAGGGTCAACAGGCCCCAGGCCAGGCCGCCGGTCTGCAGCACGCAGCCCATGCAGTCATGCACATGCAGCTCGCCCGGGGTGGTGATCAGGCCGTCATAGGGGTCGGGCAGGGGGCTGTCGGGCGCAAAGCGCATGGCCTGGCCGGCGGCCAGCAGCTGGGCCAGGCGCGGGTGCTCGGCCACCTTGAAGCGGCGGCCCAGGGTGTCGGGCACCAAGCCATCGATGGCCACGGGCTCCAGCCATTCGCCGTTGAGACGCAGCAGCGCCACCGCATCGGCTGGCAGCAGGGTGCGCAAGGCCGCAAGCAGGCGGCGCAGGCGCTCGCGCTCGGGCAGTTCCTGGGCCAGATCGGCCACCAGCGGAATCACGGCGTTGAGGATTTTGGAGGATGTCAAAACGACTCGGGGTGTCAAAAACACAGCATTTATCAGTTGTCAGTATGACTGCATGCATTGTGCAAGGTATTGATATTCCACAAACCCGATGTTGGCACGCTGCATGCATTGTCAAGACCAACCACATGCAAGGAGAGTTAGATGCTGAGCGATAGCCAAAAACAGATCATCCAGGCCACCGTCCCCCTGCTGGAGACCGGCGGTGAGGCGCTGACCACGCACTTCTACCAAATGATGCTGAGCGAGTACCCCGAGGTGCGCCCGCTGTTCAACCAGGCCCACCAGCAAAGCGGCGCCCAGCCGCGCGCACTGGCCCACAGCGTGCTGATGTACGCCAAGCACATCGACAAGCTGGAGAACCTGGGCGACCTGCCCGCGCAGATCATCAACAAGCATGTGGCGCTGCAGGTGCAGCCGGACCAGTACCAGATTGTTGGCAGCTGCCTGCTGCGCGCGATCCGCGAGGTGCTGGGCGCCGAGATTGCCACCGATGCGGTGATCGATGCCTGGGCCGCTGCCTATACCCAGCTGGCCGACATCCTGATCGCTGCCGAGGCCAAGGCCTATGACGACATTGCCCATGCCGAAGGTGGCTGGCGCGGTGCGCGTACCTTCAAGCTGGTGCAGAAGGTGGCCGAGAGCGCCGAGATCAGCTCCTTCTACCTGGAGCCGGTGGACGGCAAGGCCGTGATCGCCCACCAGCCGGGCCAGTACATCGGCCTGCGCGCCATCGTGGGTGGCACCGAGCAGCGCCGCAACTACTCGCTGTCGGCCCCCAGCAATGGCCGCAGCTACCGCATCAGCGTCAAGCGCGAGCCCGGTGGCAAGGTCTCCAACTACCTGCATGATCTGCAGGTGGGCGACACCCTGGAGCTGTTTGCACCGGCCGGCCATTTCACCTTGCAGGCGAGCGAGCGCCCGCTGGTGCTGATCAGCGGCGGTGTGGGCATCACCCCCACCTTGCCGATGCTCGAAGCCGCGCTGCAGACCGACCGCCCCATCACCTTCATCCACTGCGCCCGGGGCCGTGCCGTGCATGCCTTTCGCCCGCAGATCGATGCGCTGGCGCAGGCGCACAGCCAGCTGCAGCCGCGCTATGTGTATGACGAAGTGGCCGACGGCGAAGCGGTCGCTGCCCAGGGCCATCTGACCGAGGACCTGCTGGGCCAGTGGCTGCCGGCATCGCGCGATGCCGATGTCTACTTTCTCGGTCCCAAGCCCTTTATGCGCTCGGTCAAAGCCTCGCTGCGCAAGCTGGGTGTGCCCGATGCCCAGGTGCGCTATGAGTTCTTTGGCCCGGCCGAGGCGCTGGCCTGATCGCAAGTCTTTGACGCGCTGAGGCGCGTGCGGCATCGGCCGCCGCAGGCAAAAAACCCGAGCCATGCTGGCCATTCAAGGCGAGCCTGGGTCGGGTTTTGTTTTACCGGGCCGCTTCAGCGCAGCGCGGCGGGGGTGATCAGGCCAGGACTCAGTCCTTGTAATAGGCCTCGACCTTGCCCTTGAGCTTGATCAGCAAAGGCTTGCCCTTGCGGTCCACGGTCTTGCCAGCGGGCACCTTGACCCAGCCTTCGCTCACGCAGTATTCCTCGACATCCACGCGCTCGGTGCCGTTGAAGCGGATGCCGATGTCGTGGTCAAAAACCTCGCGCACAAAGTGCGGGCTCTTGGGGTCGATGGACAGGTGGTCGGGCAGTTCGGGGCGGGCAGTGGTATCGGTCATGGTTGGTGCAGAAAAGTACGCGGCCCTGGGCCGCACAGGCCGACATTGTCCACACTTTTGCGGGCACCGCGTCCGGGAATAGCAAACCGCGCCGTTGGCTGACTTGGCAAGCCCAGGTTCTTGCCGCTACAGTGGTCGCCATGCCCTTGCTACTGACCGATGCGCAGCAGCGTCTGCTGCGCCGCGCCAAGCTCACCCCGTTGCTGCTGCTGCTGGCGGTGGCCTGCATGTTTGTGCTGGCCAGCTGGTGCCTGGGCCAGCCGTTTGCGCAGTCGCACCACTGGCAGCTGGCGCTGCGCTGCCTGCGGGCGATGACCGAGGCTGGCATGGTCGGCGCGCTGGCCGACTGGTTTGCGGTGGCGGCGCTGTTCAAGCACATCCCGATTCCGTGGATCTCGCGGCACACGGCCATCATCCCGCGCAACAAGGACCGCATCGGCGAGAACCTGGCCGTGTTTGTGCGCGAGCGATTTCTCGATGGCGACTCGCTGGTGCAGCTGGTGCGCACGCACCAGCCGGCGGACAAGCTGGCGCAGTGGCTCAAGGCGCCGGCCAATGCCGAGCTGCTGGGCCACCAGGTGGCGCGCCTGGCGGCAGCTGCGCTGGCCACCGTGCAGGATGCGCAGGTGGAGCGCTTCATCAAGCTGGCGCTGCGCACCTTGCTGGGCCAGATCGACCTGTCACAGTCGCTGTCCAAGGTGCTGACCGTGCTGACGCACAACGGCCGCCACCAGGTGCTGCTGGCGCAGGCGCTGGACAAGCTGGTCGAGCTGCTGCACGAGGCCGAAACCCGCACCTTGATTGCGCAGACCATTGCGCACTGGCTCAAGACCGAACACCCGCTCAAAGAAAAAATGCTGCCCACCGGCTGGCTCAGCGACAAGGGCTCGGCGATGATCGCCAGCAGCCTGGAGCACCTGCTCGATGCGATTGCCGACAACCCCAGCCATGTGCTGCGCGCCAAGTTTGACCAGACCATGCAGGAGTGGGTGGAGCGCCTGGCCCAGGACCCCGCCTGGCATGCCAAGGGCGAGGAAGTGCGCCGCTACCTGCAGCACGACCCTGCCGTGGGCGAGTATGTGCAGGAGCTGTGGCAAAGCCTGCGCGCCAGCCTGCAGGCCGATCTGGCCAACGAGCATTCGGCGATGGCGCGCAATGTGCGGGGCATGGGCCTGTGGCTGGGCAAGTCGCTGGCAGCCGACCAGGCGCTGCGCAGTTCGCTCAACACCCGCATGGAGCTGTGGGTGCAGGAGCTGGCGCCGGAGATTTCGCAGTTCTTCGGCACCCATATTGCCGACACCGTCAAGCGCTGGGATGCGCGTGAGCTGGGCGAGCTGATCGAATGGAACATTGGCCGCGATCTGCAGTACATCCGCATCAACGGCACCTTGGTGGGGGGGCTGATCGGCTTTGCGCTGTTCTGGCTGGGGTGGCTGGTGAACCACCTGGGCGGTGGTTCTGCATAGCCGGCTGAGGCCTATGCGCCACAGAGATGTATCCAAAGTGCTTTATCCCTGCTTCACATTAGTCAACACTTCTTTATCAATGGGTATAATAAGAAGCATTCGCATTTTTTGATAGTCCCCGGATTTTTTCGTTGCCCAGCCAAGGTGGCTCCCCGCCATCTCCATGCCGCACAGCACGGCATGCTCGCCAGGACGGCCCAGCAGCACCCCTTTGCTGCCTGCCGCGCCGTGACTGACACCTCCAAACCCCGCGAATAACCGCCGGCCCTGGGCCTGCGCTGTGCCTGATCGCCATGAGCGGCCAGGCGGGCGCAGCCATGCGCCATCCGTTTGATCTGACCTGGAGCCTGTTCCATGACCCCCCGCCCTTTCGCTGCCGCCTGTGCTGCCCGCCCTGTTTCGCTGTTGCACGCCGGTCCATCGCCGCACCGTGCCGTGCCCCATGCGTTGCGCGCTACGGCCCTGGTGGCCGCCGCGCTGCTGGGTGCCGGCCCTGCGCTGGCGCAGACCGAGGCGGAGGCCGACAAGACCTTGTCGACCGTGGTGGTGACGGCCTCGGGCTTTGAGCAGGCGGTGGAAGATGCGCCGGCGTCGATCACCGTGATCCCGCGCCAGGAGCTGGAGAAAAAGGCCTACCGCGATGTGACCGATGCGCTGCGCGATGTGCCCGGCGTGGTCATCACCGGTGGCGGCAGCTCCAGCGACATCAGCATCCGGGGCATGGCCTCGAGCTACACGATGATTCTGGTGGACGGCAAGCCGCAGAACTCGCGCGAGACCCGGCCCAACAGCGATGGCGCCGGCATCGAGCAAGCCTGGCTGCCGCCGCTCAGCGCGATCGAGCGCATCGAGGTGGTGCGCGGTCCGATGTCGTCGCTCTACGGATCGGACGCAATGGGGGGCGTGGTCAACATCATCACGCGCAAGGTGGCCAAGCAGTGGACGGGTACCTTGAGCGCCGAGACCACGCAGCAGGAATCCTCCGCCTCGGGCGATATCTACCAGACCAACTTCTACCTGGCCGGCCCCATCAAGAGCGATGTGCTGGGCCTGCAGATCTACGGCCAGAAATCGCGCCGTCTGGAGGACAAGTTTGTTGGCGGCTTTAATGAGCAGGACAGCAGCTCGGGCACCGCCAAGCTGACCCTGACCCCCAACAAGGACCACGACCTGGCGCTGGAAGTGGGCCGCACCCTGCAGGACCGCTATGCAACGGCAGGCAAGAGCGCGAGCCGCGCGTCGAGCTTCTCGGACTACTCCCGCAACCACTTTGCGATCTCGCACACCGGGCGCTGGGGCTTTGGCACCTCGACGACCTACCTGCAGCACGAGGAGATCGACAACCCCGGCCGCGAGATGAAGCTGAAGAACACCGAGTTCAACAGCCAGATGGTGATGCCGATCGGTGAGCGCAACCTGACCACCGTGGGCCTGAGCTACAAGCATGAAAAGCTGACGGACAACGGCAACCAGATGAAGGTGGACAACCCCATCAACACGCTCAAGCGCTACCAGTGGGCGCTGTTTGCCGAGAACGAATGGCGGGTGACCGATGCGATTGCGCTGACCACCGGCCTGCGCATGAACCATGACCAGAACTACGGCACCGACTGGACGCCGCGTGTCTACGGCGTCTGGCACGCAACGCCGGAGTGGAGCGTCAAGGGCGGTATCTCGACCGGCTTCAAATCGCCCAGCCTGCGTGCAGCCGTGGCCGATTGGGGCCAGATCACCGGCGGCGGTGGCGACCCGGCCATCATCCGGGGCAACCCCGACCTTAAACCCGAGAAAAGCACCAGCCAGGAGCTGGGCGTGATCTGGGACAACCGCCGCGATTTCACCGGCAGTCTGACCTTGTTCAACACCGATTTCAAGGACAAGATCACCGAGGTGCGCAGCTGTGAGGACACCGAGGGCGCGGGCCGCGCCATCGTCACCGGCAACTGCACGGTGCTGGGCACGCCCTACAAGTTCATCAGCGACCGCACCAATGTGGATGAGGCCAATATGCGCGGTGTGGAGGCGACCGCCACCTGGAAGGCCAGCGAAGCCTTGCGCCTGGCGGCCAACTACACCTTCACCCGCTCGGAGCAGAAAAGCGGCAACTTTGCCGGCCAGCCGCTCAACAAGATGCCCAAGCACATGCTCAACGCCACCTTGGACTGGCAGGGCACGGACAAGCTGGGCGTCTGGAGCCGCCTCAACTTCCGCGGCAAGAGCTCGGACTACCTGAGCCGCACCTCGATGGCCAAGGGCACGCCGTCCTTTACGTTCATGGACCTGGGCCTGAACTATGCCTACAGCAAGGACGTGCGCTTCAGCACCGGCATCTACAACCTGTTCGACAAGCGCGTGGACAGCACCACTTACGACGCGGTGTATGACGGCCGCCGTTACTGGGCCAAGGTCACCGTCGGTTTTTAAGCGGTAGTGTCCAGGCCATCGCTGGAGGTCCGCGTGTTACGACGCGCCTCCGGCCATGAGCGGCTCCAGGCTTGGTTTGCGCAGCGTGAGAAGCGGTTGCCGCATGCGCGCTGTAGGACGAACTTTACAAAATCGCTACATGGCATTTCGTAACGATTCTTCATCAATCTCTATAATGAGAACTATTCGCATATAAACGTCTCGCGTTCCCTCTTGCTGCCCATCGTTGAATGCGGCAGCCATGCCTCCTCGGGACGGTGCCCTGACAAGCGCCGTGACCGCAGACCTGCACAACAAGCGAAGCATCGCTGGCCCGCCGCCAGCACCTGCCGATGGCCACCATCTGCGGGCGCCTGAGGCGTGGCTGTTGTCACCTGAACACCGAGTATTTCCATGTCCTCCTCTGCCTCGTTGGCAGCAGGTCGCGCGTCAGCACGGCCTCTGCGTCTTGATTTCCACCGGCTGCCATCGGCACCCCAGCAGCATGCACTGCGCGCCATCGCGGGCGTCGTGGCCGGCATGCTGGTCCATGGCGCAGCAGCGGCGCAGGCGGCCGATGCCGCAGAGCCGGCTGCCAGCGACAAAACGCTGGGCACCGTGGTGGTGACGGCCGCCGGCTTCGAGCAGGAGGTGACCCAGGCGCCGGCCTCGATCACCGTGATTCCGCGCGAGAAGCTGGAGCAGGGCGCCTACAGCAACCTGCACGATGCCTTGCGCGATGTGCCGGGCGTCATCATGACGCCGTCGGACAACAACTCCAACGACATCAGCCTGCGCGGCATGGGCGCCAACTACACCTTGATCCTGGTGGACGGCAAACGCATGAGCACGCGCGAGACACAGACCAATGGTTCGACGGGCACCGACCAAAGCTGGGTGCCACCGCTTGAAGCGATCGAGCGCATCGAGGTGGTGCGCGGGCCCATGTCCTCGCTCTACGGATCGGACGCGATGGGCGGTGTGGTCAACATCATCACGCGCAAGGTGGCCAAGCAGTGGCATGGCTCGCTGCGCGCCGATGCCACCTTGCAAGAGCGCTCCGAATCCGGCAATGCCTACCAGAGCAACTTCTACCTCTCGGGCCCGATCAAGGAAGAGATGCTGGGCATCAGCCTCTACGGCAACTACAGCAAGCGCGATGAAGACCGCATCTACCAGGGCTACAACGACAGCGATACCCAGGCGCTCAACGCCCGCATTGCGCTGACGCCGAACAAGGACCACGACATCATTGCCGAACTGGGCTCGGCCCGGCAGCACTTCATCTCCACCCCCGGCAAGACCTTGCTGGAGACCGGTGCGCTGTCCGACCGCAGGTTCGAGCGCGAGAACTATTCGTTGCAGCACAAGGGCCGCTGGGGCTGGGCCTCGTCCGATACCTATGTGCAGCACGAGAAGACCCGCAACATCTCGCGCGAGATGACCATCAAGAACACGGTGGCCAACAGCAGCTGGGTGATTCCGGTGGGCGAGGCGCACATCGTCAGCACTGGCCTGTACTACAACAAGCAAGATCTGACCGACACCACGACCAACACCTTGCCCGGCAGCAACCGCACCACCGCCGACCGCACGCAGTACGCCTGGTTTGTCGAAGATGAATGGCGCCTGCGCGAGGACTTTGCGCTGACCAGCGGCCTGCGCTTTGACGACGACAGCAAGGGCGGATCCCAATGGAGCCCGCGCCTCTATGGCGTGTGGAACCTGAACCCGCGCTGGACCGTCAAGGGCGGTGTCTCCACCGGCTTCCGCGCGCCATCGCTGCGCCAGACGCTGGGCGATTGGGGCCAGGCCAGCCGGGGCGGCAATATCTATGGCAACCCGGATCTGAAGCCGGAGAAATCGCTGTCCAAGGAAGTGGGCCTGCTCTACAACGATGGTGCCGGTCTGTCGGCGGGGCTGACGGTGTTTGACAACGACTTCCGCGACAAGATCACCCGCATTGCCTGCCCCGAGTGTGGCCCGTTGAATTCGTCCGGCAACACGCCTACGACCAATATCAATATCGACAAGGCAGTGACGCGCGGCATCGAGGCTACGCTGACCATGCCGCTGGCGCGCAGCCTGGATCTGAACTCCAGCTACACCTTCACCCGGTCCGAGCAAAAGAGCGGCGAGTTTGCCGGCCAGCCGCTGTCGCAGCTGCCGCGCCACATGCTCAATGTCGCACTGGACTGGAAGCCGTCTGACCGCTGGAACGGCTGGACCAAGCTGTCCTACCGAGGCAAGGAGAGCCAGCCGACCGGCGGCCGCTCGGCCCGCACCTGGGTCGCTGGCAGCTACGCCATGTTCGATGTGGGCGGCTCGTTCCACTACAACAAGAACACCACCTTCTTCGCCGGCATCTACAACCTGTTCGACAAGGATGTGTACTACGAAGACTACGCCACCGTGCAGGACGGGCGCCGTTACTGGGTGGGCATGAACCTGAAGTTCTAACGCCAGCGCGCGGCGCCCGGCATTGCTGGCGCCGCCGCGCCCCTCGCATTGATTCGCATCCCTTGGAGAAAGACATGACCCCGCCATTGACCTCGGCCTGCTGGCGCGCCAGCGCCGCTGCCGCCCTCGCCACGTCGCTGTTTGCTGCTCCGGCAGCCTTTGCGCAAGCCCCCAGCCCCAAAGCGCCGGCAACCATCACCGTGCAACATGCCAAGGGCAGCACGGTGGTGCCCTTGGCCCCCAAGCGTGTGGTGGTGTATGACCTGGCATCGCTGGACACGATGCAGGCGCTGAACCTGCCGGTGACGGCCCTGGCCAAGGCCAACTTCCCCGGCTATATGCAGGCCTATGCCGATGCGCGCTACCTGCCAGCGGGCACCCTGTTCGAGCCCGATTTTGACGCGCTGAGCCAGATCCGCCCGGACCTGATCGTTGTGGCGGGCCGCAGCGCTGGCAAGTACGACATTTTGAGCAAGATCGCGCCCACGCTGGACCTGAGCGTCAACAACCAGCAGCTACTGGCCGATATGCAGCGCAATGTGGTGGCACTTGCATCGCTGTGGGGCAAGCAGGCCCAGGGCGAGCAGCTGATGCAGCGTGTGCGCAGCGAGGTGGAGAGCACCCGCGCACTGGCCCAGCAGCAGGCACCCGGCCTCTTGGTGCTGGCCATCAGCACCATGATCAATGCCCAGCCCCCCGGCGCACGCTTTGGCCTGCTGCACGATGTGCTGGGCGTCAAGCCAGCCATCCCCGCCGACGCCAGCAAGCCGCGCGGCGTGCCGATGAAGATGGAGGACATCAGCCAGCTCAACCCCGCCTGGCTCTATGTGATCGACCGCAACGCCGGCACCGGCAGCACCACCGGCCGCGATGGCAAGCCCGTCGTTGCCAGCACCGAGCTGTTCAACAACGACGCCATCCGCAACAGCGCGGCCGGCCAGCAGGGCCGGGTGGTGTTTTTGGATCCGCAGGTCTGGTACCTGCTGGGTGTGGCCGGCCCGCAGGCCATGCTGCACACGACGGCGCAGTTGAAGGAAGTTTGGCAGGCCAAGCAGCGCTGATGGCGGTGCTGTAGCGGCTGCGTTGCAGATGCAAAAAAGGAGTGCCGTTCAATATGGCACTCCTTTTCTTTGGGGGTGAACGACGCGTTGGTGCGTATCAGCGCGCGTGCAGCTGCACCGCCTGGCTGGCAGCCAGCGCAGCGATATCGTCGCTGCTGTAGCCCAGCTCTTGCAGCACCTCGGCGGTGTGCTCGCCATACTGCGGTGCGCCGCGCCGCGTGACGCCATTGCCGTGCGAGAACTTGATCGGCAGGCCCAGGGCCTGCACCTGGCCGGCGACAGGGTGGTCGACCTCGATGACCATGTCGCGCGCCAGGGTCTGGGGGTCTTCCAGCATGTCCTTGATCTTGCGCACCGGGCCGGCAGGCACACCGGCCTGCTCGAACTTCTCGACCCAGTAGTCGGTCGTGTTGCTGCGCATGGCCTCGGAGATGATGGAGATCAGCAGATCGCGGTTGGCCATGCGCTCGCGGTTGCTGGCAAAGCGCTCGTCTTCGAGCAGGTGCTCCAGCTGCAGCACGCGGGTCATGCCGACCCAGGTGGCCTGGCTCACTGCGCCGATATTGATCCAGCCGTCTTGCGTCGGTATCGCCTGGTAGGGCGCAGCCACCGGGTGGGCCGAGCCCATGGGGCCAGCCGATTCGCCAGTCGCAAAGGCCATGGCCACCTGCCAGTAGGTGTGGACCAGAGAGGCCTCGTACAGTGAGGTGTCGACATACTGGCCTTCGCCGGTGCGCAGCCGCTCGATGTAGGCGGCCAGCACGCCGGTCGAGGCCAGGATGCCGGCGGTCACATCACCAATCGGCACGCCGACTTTGACGGGCGGGCGGCCCGGGCCTTCGCCAGTCAGGCTCATGATGCCGGACATGCCCTGCGCAATCAGGTCGTAGCCGGCGCGCTTGGCATAGGGGCCATTGAGGCCAAAACCGGTGATCTTGCAGTAGATCAGGCCGGGGTTGCTAGCGCGCAGCACCTCATAGCCCAGGCCGAGTTTTTCCATCGTGCCGGGGCGGAAGTTCTCGATCACCACATCGGCCTTGTCGATCAGGCGGCGCACCACCTGCAGACCATCGGGGTGCTTGAGGTCGACGGCGATACCGCGCTTGTTGCGGTTGACGATCATGAAGGTGGCAGACTCGCCCTGGATCTCGGGCGGGATTGCGCGGCGGGTGTCGTCGCCGCCGGGCAGGCGCTCGACCTTGACCACCTCGGCGCCCATGTCGGCCAGCAGCAAGCCGCCGACGGGGCCCGCCATGACATTGGTTAACTCAACAACGACGAGGCCCGACAGCGGGCCTGTGCGCGGGGAAGGGGATGGCTGCATGAACGCTCTTACTTTCCTGTGAATACCGGCTTGCGCTTGTCCAAAAAGGCGCGGTAGCCTTCGATGAAATCCTGCGTGTCAAAGCAGGCGTAGCCCTCTTGCTGGTCGGCATCCGTCAAGGGCGTACCGCTTTGCAGCCGGGCGATGAATTTCTTGTGCCAGCGCGCCGACAGCGGCGCCAGGCCGCTGATGCGGGCGATGGTCTGGGCCAGCTCCTCCTCCCATTCGGCCTGCGGCACCACGCGGGTCACCAGGCCCTTGGAACAGGCCTCTTGCGCATCGAGCAGGCGGCCTTCAAGCAGCAGCTCCAGCGCCACCTGCGGGCCTGCGACATGCACCAGCGCCTCGAGCTCCGGGTAGGCCAGCACACCGCCCAGGCGGCCAATGGGGATGCCAAAGCGGGCGTCGTCACTGGCCAGGCGCAGATCGCAGCAGGCCGCCAGCTCCAGCCCGCCGCCAACGCAGGCGCCACGGATGGCGGCCAAGGTGGGGATGGGGCAGTGACGCAGCAAGGCCATGGCCCGGTGTGCCTGCTGGGCAAACGCAATGCCTTTTTCCTTGGACGAGCGCAGCGATTCGAACTCGTCGATATCGGCGCCGCTGCCAAAGGCCTGGGTGCCTGCGCCGCGCAGCACGATGCAGCGCAGATCGCTGTCTGCCACCAGCGCATCGAGCTGCTCGGCCAGGCTGATCCACATCTGGTGGCTGATCGCGTTGCGTTTGGCCACGTTGTCGATCAACAAGGTGGCGACATGGCCGTCGCGGCTAAGGGTGATCTGTCCACTCATGGGCTGGCTTGGTCAAAGGGTGATGGAAAAAAGGCGCGCCAGTTTGCGCGCCGCTGGCGTCGAATAGGTGTGGCGGGCCATGTCAGCCCCTGTCAGAACGCGGGGACGATGGATCCCTGGAACTCCTTGTCGATGAACTGGCGCACCTCGTCCGAATGGTAAGCCTTGACCAGGCGTGCCACCCAGGGCTTGTCCTTGTCACCCTGGCGCACGGCAATCAGGTTGGTGTAGGGCGACTTGGCCGACTCGCGGGCAATGGCGTCCTTGGTAGGGTTGAGCTTGGCGGCAATCGCGTAGCTGGTGTTGATGACGGCGGCATCCAGGTCATTGAGCGCATGCACCAGCTGGGCGGCATCCAACTCGCGCAGGCGCAGCTTCTTGGGGTTGTCGACCACATCCAGCGGCGTGGCCTTGATGCCGGCCGATGCGCGCAGCTTGATCAGGCCATGCTCTTGCAGCAGCAGCAGCGCGCGGCCCCCATTGGTGGGGTCGTTGGGCACACCGATCTGCGCGCCCTGTGGCAGGTCGCCCAGCGATTTCACTTTCTTGGAGTACAGCGCAATCGGCAGCACCACGGTGTTGGCAGCTGCCACCAGCTTGTAGCCACGGTCCTTGACCTGCTGGTCCAGATAGGGGTGGTGCTGGTAGGCATTGGCATCCAGATCGCCGGCCACCAGGGCGGCATTGGGCTGGATGAAATCGCTGAACTCGATCACCTGGACCGTGAGGCCCTCTTTGGCGGCCGCTTGTTTGACCGCTTCGGCAATCTGCGCATGCGGGCCGGCCGTCACGCCCAGCTTGATGGGCTTGTCCTGCGCAAAGGCGGGGGCGGCAAAGGCGGCAGAAACCGCCAGCAGGGCGGCGAGGGTGAAATGGCGCTTGAGCATGGAAGGCAGTCGGGAACAAGTAGACGGGCCCACATGCTACGTTCGATCGCTCAGATTAAAAAATAATATTATCGAATAACCAAAGACGCTATCCGCTATATGGAGCGGCTTAGTCGTCTGTTGGATCCGCAGGTTCTGGAGTCTGGTCGCCGCCCGATGCCAGGTGCTGGCCGATCTGCATCCAGGCCTGGGCGGCTTCGGCATCGCCGGCAAAGTGGTGGCAGCTGGCGGCAGCCATTGCGATGCGGGCATTGCGCGGGTCCAGGTCAAAGGCCAGCTCGTTCTGGGCGGCTGCGTTTTGCCACATCACCGTGGCATTGGGCGAGCCTTCCTTCTGCAGCGCATGGGCCTCGGCCATCCAGGCCTGGGCCAGGCGCATGGCGGCCTCGGGCTGCTCGCGGTCGGCCTGGTGGGCGCGGTAAAAGGCCTGGCCCGCCTGCTGCCACAGCGCGCGGGCGGCAGCAAAATCGGTGGTGGCAATCTTTTGTGCATCGGCAACGAACTGATTGCCGGCGGCGAGGTGGTGGCTGTAGCTGTCTGCGGTCATGGGGCTGCGATGGTAGCAGCGATGGCAAGGGCTTGCAGGCGGCTCAGCACTTGCCACCGCAGGGACGGTTTAGCTGTGCTGGATGCGGGTGCCCAGCAGGGCCAGGAACTGCGCCAGCCACTGCGGGTGGGCTGGCCAGGCCGGGGCACTGACCAGGTTGCCATCGGTGTAGGCCTGGTCCACCGCAATATCGGCATAGCTGCCGCCGGCCAGCACCACCTCGGCCTTGCAGGCGGGGTAGGCGGAGCAGGTCCGGCCTTTGAGCACACCGGCGCCGGCCAGCAGCTGCGCGCCATGGCAGACGGCGGCGACTGGCTTGTTGGCTGTGAAGAAATGGCGCACGGCGGCCAGCACGGCCTCGTTGTTGCGCAGATACTCGGGGCCACGGCCGCCGGGGATGACCAGCGCGTCATAGTCTTCGGCCTTGATGTCGGCAAAGCTCGCATTCAACGTGAAATTGTGGCCGGGCTTTTCGCTGTAGGTCTGCGCACCTTCAAAGTCATGGATGGCCGTCTTGATATGGTCACCGGCTTTCTTGTCCGGGCAGACCGCATGCACCTGGTGGCCCACGGCCAGCAAGGTCTGGAAGGGCACCATGGTTTCGTAGTCCTCGCAGTAGTCACCACAGATCATCAGGATTTTCTTGGCCGGCATAGGGTCTCCAAAGGTTGGGTTCAGGCGGGTCTGCCTGCGCCATTGTGGGCCGAGCCGGCGCAGATGCCAAGGGTGCCCCGGGCGGGCAAAAAAAACCCTGCTCATGGAGCAGGGTGGCAAAAGATGGCTTGGAGCCACCGCATGCTGTGGCGTTCATCGAATGCAGGCCACTTGTTGGGCGCAGCGCATGCGCTGCGGGCTTCTCCTCACGGAAAAATCAGAACTTGTAGGTGACGTACAGGAAAGGAATGATCGGATCCAGGGTCAGGCGGGTCTGCGACGATGCCACCTTGTTGCCATTGACGGTGGTCGTCAGCTTGGCGTCGGTCTTCATTGGCACATAGGACACCGAGAAGGTGATACCCCAGTTCTTGTCGATCGCGTAGTTGGCACCGATGTTGAAGACGGGCGCCCACTGGCTGTCGATCTTGGCGGTGGTCTTGGCAACCCCTGGAGGCGCACCGATGGCGCCGCCCAGCGTATTTTGCAAGCCGCTGCTCAGCCGCACACTGCGGAACTGCGAGTAGGTAACACCCAGACCCAGCGAGACGCGGAACTTGTCATCGGCATTGCCGAAGAAATACTTGCCCAGCAGGGAAGGTGCATAGAGGCGCGCATTGCCCAGCTCACCAATGGGTTCCAGCGTGCCGGCACCGTTGAGCTTGAGACGCGGTGGAATGCCCAGCACGCCTTCGACCGCCCAGTTGTCGGTCAGGAAGTAGTGCACGTTCAAGCCCAGGGTGGTGGAGCTTTTCAGATCGGCGCCCGAGCCAGGGATCTGGCGTTCAAAGGGCTCCGTGAAGGTCAGCGGCTTGCTCTTGTCCTGGGGGGAGTAATTGAGCGCCCCGGCACCTAACACCCAGTCGCCTGCCTTTTGGGCGTAAGCGCTGCTTGCGAGCAAGGCGGTGGCCGCCAGCCACATCCATTTCTTGGCTTGTTTCATTGCTTTGTCTCCTTGGGTTGCTGTTTGAACGGTCGTCAAATCTGGCTTGTCTCGAAGACAGAGCATAGGAAGCTGGGCAGGCAATGTCGACAGGGTTAGCGCTGAATTTCAGCAAAAAAAGCACACTCGTTCTAATTTGTGCCGACCTGGGGAAAACGCAGATGGGAAAGGGCGGAAGTTTGTTGTAAAAGCACGCCTTTCATGCAGATGCGCCTGGGGGTTCGGTGCGGTGATCTTCCATGCGGATCGGGTGTACAACTCGGCGGATCCGGATGCGTCGCCCCCCTGGACCCCAGCCCCTGGAACTGGATGCAAAGCTGCGTGGGTCAACGATCGGTTTCGTGTTCCACCTGCCGTGCAAAGTCCTGCGCAGAGCCCTCGTAGGGCTGGTTGTTGGCATCGAGCAGGCTCTGGCGAATGGAGGGCGAGCGAAGCGCTTGCGCAGTCCATGCGTGCAGGCGCAGCACCACATGGGCGGGGGTACCCAGTGGGGCAAAGAGCCCGAACAGGGAATCCAGATTCGCGGACGGGTAACCCAGCTCCGCGAGGGTCGGCACCTCCGGGAGTACCGGCAGGCGGCGCGGTGCGCCTACCGCCAAGGCCTTGAGGCGCCCGTCGCGCAAGGCGCTGAGCTGGCTCGGTGCGACGTTGGTCGACAGCAGCTCGAAATGGCCACCGAGCGCATCGGTCAATTGCTGCCCGCCACCCTTGTACGGCACATGGGTGATACGCACGTCCGCAAGCTGACTCACGCGTTGCAAGACGGTGTGCCCGGTCGTGCCTTCGCCTGTCGTCGCCCAGCGCAGCATGCCCGGGTGCTTGCGCGCCGCTTCGACCATGTCGGCGAAAGCCGTTGCGGCCAGCGCGGAGGTGCCCACCAGGAGCAGCGGCGTGCGCATGACACCGGCCACGGGCTGTACCGGCAATGGCGCAGCAGCCGCTGAGGCGGTGGCACGCCGTGCGGCCGCGTGGCGCAGCAGACCCACGGCAGCGGCGGCGGTAAAGACCAGCGTGTTGCCATCGGGCGGACTGCGCTGCAGCAGTTCCAGCGCCAAGGTTCCGCTCGCGCCGGGCCGGTTCTCGACGATGACTGGTGCCTGGAGCGGATCGGCCATGGCTTTGGCCAAGGCGCGCGCCACCAGGTCGCTGACACCGCCGGGTGGATAGGCGACCAGAATCTTGAGACCAGCGCCCGGTCTTGTCCGGGCTGCAGTGGCAGCGGCCCGTGCCGCCGGGGTCACCAGCGATGCGCCCATCAAGCCGCTCAGCAGCACGGCCCTGCGCGACCATTGTGGGGCGTTTGCCGGGGTCAGCGCTGGCCATCCGGACATGCGCTCACCGGGCTTTGGCCGCATGGCGCTTGGCCAGCTTTTTTGCCAGCGCGATCACCGTGCCCAGCGGGCCATCGCAGTCATGCGAGCGGTACACCAAGGTCAACGGCGCCCAAAGGTCGAGGGACGGATCGAGCGAGCGGTACACCACCGCATGGCGATGCGATCCTTTGATCGATGCCGGAACAATGGACAAGCCCACGCCTGCTGCCACCAGGTTCACATTGGTCATCATGCGTTCGACTTCGGCGGCCACCTCCACATGGACATGGCGTTGTGCACACAGCGCCAGCAGATTGGCATACAGGCCCGGCGCACCAGGCCTGCGCACCAGCACCAGTTTCTCGCCATCGAGCTCATCGAGCATGACGGGCTGGGCGCTGTTGTGCGCCAACCGGTGGTCCACCGGAATGGCCAGCAGCGCTTCTTCCTGGAGCAGCGGCTCAAACGCCAATCCCTCCGGGTGTGCCACCGGAACGCGCAAAAAGCCGCAATGCAGACGTTGCGCCGCGACGGCTTCGGTGATTTCAGCGGCGTTGTTCTCGCTGACGCTCAGCAGGATGTCGGGGTGCGACTTGCGGCAGGTGCGCAGCACCTCCGGGGTGAAGGCATGTGCCGCCGCCGAACTGGTGAAGCCCACACGGAGATGGCCCCGTTCACCGCGCGCGTACGCCTCGATGCGCTGCTGCATCGCATGAAAGTCGCCAAGCAGTTGCTCAGCCTCTGCGCGCAACGCATGACCGACATCGGTCAGGTCCACGCCTTTGGGGTGGCGGCGAAACAGCGCGCTGCCCAGCTCGTTCTCCAGCGCCAGAATCTGCTGCGACAACGGCGGCTGCTGGATGCCCAGGCGCTCTGCGGCACGCGTGATATGGCCGCATTCGGCCACCGCAAGAAAATACCGGAGATGACGCAGTTCCATATATTTAAAAAGTATGCGGTTGATATCTTAGAAATCTTTGAAATATTTCGCAAGCCGGCCAAGAATAGGAAAGCCCCCGCAAACCTACCGCTGGTCCGCCAGCCTTGCGAGGAGCCGCACACATAAAAAACGCTTGATAGGAGACAAACCATGAAATCGCCTCTTCCCAAACTCGGCCTGCCCCTGCTGGCGCTGCTCGCGCTCAGCGGCTGCGGCGACGGCTCCCTGGTGTTGCAAGGGCCATCCACGTCCAACGAGGCAGCGCCCGTGACGGCCACCTGCCCTGCCGATGTGCCAACCGACGCGAAATGCCTGTCCGGCCGCGATTCCAAGGGCGCGTTCTACATGATCGCCGTGCCGGCAAAGTGGAATGGCATCCTGGTGATGCATGCGCATGGAGGCCCCGATCTGGCCGCGCCCGATCTGGACCGCTCGATGGAAGACCTGACCCGCTGGTCCATCATGGTGAAATCCGGCTACGCATGGGCGGGCTCGTCCTACCGCCAGGGCGGTGTCGAAGTGCGCGCTGCCGCTGAAGACACGGAGCGTCTGCGCGGCATCTTCCGCAAGCATGTGGCGGTCCCCACCAAGACCATCCTGCATGGCCAGTCTTGGGGCGCAGGCGTGGCGGCCAAGGGCGCGGAGATGTTCACGGTAGATACCGTGGGCGAGCGTCCCTACGATGGCGTTTTGCTGACCAGCGGCGTGCTGGGTGGGGGCACACGTTCCTACGATTTCCGGCTCGACCTGCGCGTGGTCTACCAGTACCTGTGCGGCAACCACCCGCGCCCGACCGAACAGCCTTACGCACTCAACCTCGGCCTGCCCGCCAATGTCACGATGAAGCAGGCGGATGTGGCGCTACGTGTGAACGAATGCCTGGCGCTCAACAAGCCCGCTGCCGAGCGCACCCCCGAGCAGAAGGCCAAGATCCAGACCATCGTCAATGTGATCAAGATTCCCGAGAGCGCCATCCAGTCGCACATGAACTGGGCGACCATGCACTTTCAGGATATCTCCGCCAAGCGCACCGGCGGCGAGAGCCCTTTTGGCAATGAAGGCGCCGTCTACACCGGATCGGCCGACGATGCAGCCCTGAACGCCGGCGTGCTGCGCTACAAGGCCAACCCTGCCGCCTACCAGACGTTCGCCACCGACACCGACCCGGTCGGCAAGATTCCTGTGCCGGTGCTGTCGACCAAATGGATCAGCGACCCGACCGCGTTTGTGGAGCTCGATTCTCGTTTTCGCGAGGTGATGGATGAAGGCGGCAGTGGTGGCCGTCTGGTGCAGACCTTCACGACGAATGGCACCCACAGCTTCATCAGCGATCCCACCTATCCGACACTGATGGAAGCACTGCTGCAGTGGGTGAACACCGGCACCAAGCCCACGCCTGCCGGTATCGCCAGCGCCTGCATCGGCATGGAAGCGACCTACGGCAAGGGCTGTAGCTTTGATGCGGGCTACACGTCACCGGCGCTGTCCACACGCGTCGCTCCGCGTCAGCGTCCGCAGTGATCTCTGCTGGCGCAGGCCAATATGTGACCGGTGCAAAGGCAGTGCGTGGGGGCGCCGGCACGTATTTGGCGAAGGCTTTGAAGGATGCTTATTGCATGTCTAGGATGCAATAGGAGCGCCAGTGTTGCCAACCATAAAAATGGACTATCTGTGCACGCTCTTAGCCCCTGGGTGTCGCTGATGCGCGCTGCTTAAGCTTCCGCTCGATACTGGTACCCAGCAGCCACGCCATCGCGGCCAATATGGCGCTGCCTGCAATAGAGCCCAAAGAACGGTTAGAAAAGGAGGGGCTGAAAAGCGACCGGTGAACGGTGCTGACCAGCGTGCGATCTGCAGGCGCAACCCAGGGGATGCCCGCTTCTGGGCTGTGGAGCCTACAGAACGCGTACAACAAGGCACAGCAGGCCAAGCCAAGCAGCGCGCAACGCTGTGCAATTTTGGCGAGTCGAACTGACTTCCATCCGTATGCGATCAGCGGCAGCAACCACAGGGCAATGCCCGGCTGCACATAGCGTTTGACGTTATCCAGACCTGGCTGGTAGGCATCCGAAAGTGACGCGGTGGCTGCATGGAAATACACCCCTGCGGCGTAGGCCAGCATGAACGAGAAGGTGGCCGTGACTTCCAAATGCAGCCATGGCGATAGAGGGCGGTTGTCGGGGCGCATGCGCGGATTATCAAAGCGCGCATCAGCAGGAGGATGAAGTCAGTGTGAACTCGACACACGGCACATCAGCACGTGTTTCTGCGACTGCCCTCAGCCCTGTGCCGCCCGCACACACACCAGCGCATCCACCTGGTCCAGCAGCAACTGCAGATGCCGCTCGCGCAAGGCGTCGCCCAGCAAGTCCACCTGCAGCAGGCTGCGCCAGGTGGCGGCGTGGTCGATGCGAAAGCCGCTGAGGGCGGAGATCAGGTAGTGCACATCGGTGGCAGTGACGTCGGGATTGAACAGGCCCTGGGCCACGCCGCGTTCCAGGATGCGCTCCAGGGGGATCAGGGCCGCGCGGCGCAGCGATTCGTTGTTGGAGACCTGGCCCAGCATCTCGCCGCCCTGGAAGTTCTCCTGCAGCACCAGGCGGGTGAAGGCCTGGTTGTTGGCGTGGTAGTCAAAGCTTTTCTGGGCCAGCGCATGCAGCGCTTCAAGCGGCTCTAGCGCGTCCAGGTTCAGGCTTTCTTCGGAGGCCCGGATGTCGGTGTAGCTTTGCTCGATGACGGCCAGGTACACATCCTTCTTGTTGCCGAAGTAGTAGTACAGCATGCGCTTGGCGCAGCCGGCCTTGGCCGCAATGCGTTCGAGCCGGGCGCCGTCATAGCCATAGTTGGCAAACTCGGTCTTGCCGGCATCGAGCAGCGCCTGGCGCATGCCGGCCGATGCGCCGGGGTCGTCTGCCTGGGGGTCTTGTGGGGGTGGCTCTTGCTGGCCTTGCTGCTTGCTCACTGCCGGATCTCCGTGGACACAAGCGGGCAAGCGTAACATGCGCGCTCCTTGCCGAGGCCGGGGCAAAAAAAAGCCATGGCCTGCAGTGCAGGCCATGGCGCTTTTCGGGTCAGGGGCAGGGCAACCCCTGCGTGCTTACCGGGCCTTGTCAGCCAAGGCGTAGGCGATCACGTAGTCGCCACGGTCGGGCGACTGGCGCGCGCCGCCGGCGGAGATCAGCACATACTGCTTGCCGGTCTTGGGCGATTGGTAGGTCATCGGGCCGCCCTGGCTGCCCACCGGCAGGCGGCTTTTCCAGATCTCCTGGCCGTTGGCGGTGTTCCAGGCGCGCAGGTAGTAATCCTGCGTGCCGGCAAAGAACACCAGGCCGCCCTGGGTCGACAGGCTGCCGCCCAGGGTGGGCAGGCCGACTGGCAACGGCAGGCGCATCTTGATGCCCAGCGGGCCGGTGTCCTGTACGGTGCCCACCGGCACTTGCCAGACCACCTGCTGGGTCTGCATGTCGATGGCCGAGAGCGTGCCGAAAGGCGGCTTCTGGCAGGGGATGCCCAGTGGCGACATGAAGCGGTCCTTGATCACCGCATAAGGCGTGCCGCCCAGCGGCACCTGGCCCATGCCGGTGTTGGGCTGCTCGCCGCCGTCGGACAGCGTGGCCTTGGGCTTTTGCGGCATCATCTGCACCCACAGGCCCAGGCGCATGTCGTTCACAAAGATCAGGTGGTTGTTTGGATCGGCCGAGATACCGCCCCAGTTCATGCCGCCCAGCGATCCGGGGAAGCTCAGCGATACATCGGTGGACGGTGCCGTGAACAGTCCTTCATAGCGCATCGATTTGAACTTGATGCGGCAGACCAGCTGGTCCAGCGGCGTGGCGCCCCACATGTCGGCTTCGGTCAGGGTCTGGGTGCCGATCTGCGGCATGCCGACGGATACGCGCTGGGTCGCCGCGTACTTTTCGCCAGGGATGCCTGCGGGCTTGACCGGCACATCGTCCACCTGGGTCAGCGGCTGGCCGCTTTGGCGGTCCAGCACAAAGATCTGGCCGGCCTTGGTGCCCACCACCAGCGCGGGCGTGGTGCTGCCATCTTTTGTGGGGAAGTCGATCAGGGTCGGGGCCATCGGAATATCAAAATCCCAGAGGTCGTTGTGCACGGTCTGGTAGACCCATTTCTCATGGCCGTTGGCGGCATCGAGCGCCAGGATGGACGCACCGTACTTCAGATCGGCTGCAGAGCGGGGCACGCCATACAGATCGACCGAGGGCGAGCCCATCGGCAGGTAGACGGTGTTGGAGCTCGGATCGTAGGTGGTGCCGGCCCACACATTGGCGGATGAGCGTGTGTAGGTGGCGCCGGGGGCCAGCACCTCATTGGGCGTGTTGGAGCCCGCATCAAAGGCCCAGCGCAGCGCGCCGGTCATCACGTCAAAGCCACGGATGACGCCGCCCGGCATATCGACCTGCACGTTGTCGGCGACACGGCCGCCGATCACGATGGTGGTGCCGGCCACGGTGGGGGCCGAGGTGAGGGTGTAGTAAGCGGGGTTGGCAATGGTGCCAAGGCCTTGCTTCAGATCGACAATGCCCTGGTTGCCAAAGCCGGCGCAGAGCTCGCCGTTGTCGGCGTTGATGGCAAACAGGCGCGCGTCGATGGTGTTCATCACAATGCGGCGCTGGCACTGGTCGCCAGCGGGCAGCACAACGGGCTGCACGGGCGACGAGCCCGCTACCTGCGGCACCGGCAGCGGCGCATTGGCATCAAAGTAGGCCAGGCCCCGGCAGCGTTCCCAGACACCGCCCACATGCGAGTTGGTGTCGTGGCGCCACAGCTGCTTGCCGGTATCGGCATCCAGCGCAATCACGTTGTTGCTGGGCGTGCAGACAAACACCTTGTCACCCACTTGCAGCGGCGTGGTCTGGTCTTCGGCACCGGCGCCGGTGGATTTGGGCACATCGCCGGTGCGGAAGGTCCAGGCCACTTGCAGCTGGTTGACGTTGTCCACATTGATCTGGTCCAGCGCCGCAAAGCGGTCATTGTTGCTGCCGTTGCCGTAGTGGCTCCAATCCTTTTGCGCGCTGGCGGCATCCACCGGCTTGCGGCTGATGGCGGCCTGGTTCTGCACCTCGGGGTGGATCTGGAACATGGAGGCAAAGCTCACCAGGCCCACGAGCAGCAGCACGCCTGCCAAAGCCAGCGGGCCCTTGTTGCCGCGAGCGCGCGGAGCGCCGCCTTGCAGCAGCGGCAGGCAGGCGCTGACCACCGCTGCGCCAAAGGTCATCGCCAGCAGGCGCGAGACCAGGCTCCAGTAGTCCAGGCCCACCTCGGCCAGGGCCCACAGCAACGTGGCCGCAAAGGTGGCCAGGTAGAGCCAGCCGCCCGAGCGGCGGCCGCGCAGCACCTGCACACCCGACAGCAGCAGGCCCAGGCCCGCCAGCAAAAAGTACCAGCTGCCGCCCAGGCTGATGAGTTTGCCGCCGCCGACCAGAAAGGCCAGGCCGGCGATGGCCAGCACTGCGCCCAGAATGCCGAGCAGCAGGCGCACCGCCAGTGACGGTGACCGTGCTTGTTGAGTCATATCGATCCTCGAATGGTTGTGGGCCCGGGCAGACGGCGGAGAACCCTCTGCACAACGCCCGGGATGGGGCGTTGTGCAGAAGGTCCTGGGCGGTCCTTGCTACAGGCCTTGTCTTGTGTGAGAAAAAATGTCCATTGTGGTGAGAAATAAAGTCCATCGCTGCCTGATGTGTACCGGACATTTCAAGAACTTCTGAAACAAATAGCCGCCGAGCGGCCTCTGGTGGTTGCAGATGCGGCTGGGGCGCGCGCTGCAGCAGCGAGGATTTATGCGCTGAAGTGCTGCTTCATCAGCGGCTTCAGAATGCCGTGCACGGCCTTGACCAGGCGGTTGTGCGGCCGCGCTGCCGGCGTGGCCAGCACGATGCGGTTGCGGATCACCGGATGGCTGACCTGGGCGGTGAACACCGGCGCGCTGCCCGGCCAGGTCTTCACAGCGCTGGCGGGCACCACCGAGCAGCCCACATTGCGGGCGACCAGGGACAGCACCATCTTGATCGAATCGACCTCGGCAACGATGCGCAGCGGCAGCTGCTGGTCCTCCACCGCGTCGTCAAAAATCATGCGCAATGCCTGCGGGCGGCTGGGCAGCACCAGCGGGTAGTCCACCAGCTGGGCGACCTTGACCCGCTCGGGCAAGGGGCGGGTGCTGATCAGCACCAGGGGCTCGCGCGTCAAAAGCTCAGTCAACAGCTGCGGGGTGGGGCTGGGGTCAAACAGTACTGCCACATCAAGCCGGTCGGCCAGCAGCCATTCGCGCAGGCGAATGCTCAGGCTCTCTTCGACAATGATCGAGGCATCCGGGCAAGCCTGCAAAAACTGCTGCACCACATCGGGCGTGATCAGGCTGGCCACCAGCGGCGGCAGGCCCAGGCGCACCTTGCCGCGCGGGCTTTGCAGGCGGTCGGCCATGTCGGCCTTGGCGGCATCCACGGCCGCGCTGATGCTGCGCCCATGGGCCAGCATGGCCTTGCCCGATTCGGTCAGCCGCACGCCCCGGCCATGGCGCTCCAGCAGCGGCTGGCCCAGCTCGGCCTCCAGCAGCTGCACCTGGCGGCTCAAGGTCGGCTGGCTCAGGTTCAGCGCCGCAGCGGCCTTGCTGTAGCTCTGGGCCTGGGCCACCGCCATGAAGTACTGCAAGCGCAGAAAATCCATGCATCACCTCTATATCTGATATTTGGATTTTATAGGTGATCAAAAATGCGGCAGTTCCACAATGCGCTCAAGACGACTCTTTGATGGCCTTGCATGAACGCCCCGACCTCCGATCTCCAGCAGCCCGTACAGACCTATATGCTGGCGCCCTCCAAGCCCAGCCTGGTGCTGCCCGCCGGCAGCTGCGACAGCCATGTGCATGTGTTTGGCCCGGTGGATGAATTTCCGTATGCCGAGCCGCGCAGCTTCACCCCTGCCGATGCCGGCAAGGACACCTTGTTCGCGCTGCACCGCCATCTGGGCATCAGCCGCTGCGTGATCGTGCAATCGGCCTGCCATGGCTATGACAACCGCGTGGTCGAGGATGCGATTGCGCATGGCGGCGGCCGCTACCTGGGTGTGGCCCTGGTGCCGCTGTCGGTAACGCGTACCGAGCTGCAGCGCCTGGCGGCGGCCGGCTTTCGGGCGATCCGCTTCAACTTCATGAAGCACCTGAACACCGGCGCCTCGGTCGAGGACGTGGTGGCCTTGACCCCCATGCTGGCCGACCTGGGCATGCATCTGCAGATCCATTTTGAGAGCGCACTGATCCACAGCCTGGGCCCTGTGCTGCAGCAATCGGCCTGCCCGGTGGTGATCGACCACATGGGCCGCGTCGATGCCACGCTGGGCCGCGAAGGCGCCGATTTCCAGGCGCTGCTGCGGCTTCTGGAGCAGCCGCTGTTCTACGTCAAGGTCAGCGGTATCGACCGTATCGATGCGACACCGCCTTACCAGCACGGCATTGCGCGTGCGCAGGAGCTGGTGGCCCATGTGCCCGACCGCGTGCTCTGGGGCAGTGACTGGCCCCACCCCAACCACACCCATGTGCCCGATGACGGCATGCTGGTCGATGCGCTGGCGCAGTTCAGCCCCAACCCGGCGCATCTGCAGGCCCTGCTGGTGGACAACCCCCAGCGCCTCTACCGCTTTGCTGCCTGAAAAATTCGCGAGGAACCAGCATGCCGATTTTTGATGCCCACACCCCCGTCAACCCGCAAGGCCGTCTGGCCGGCAAGGTGGTCTACATCACCGGCGCCGGGGCCGCAGGCGCCGGCTGGGGCAATGGCCGCGCCACCGCGATCCGCTTTGCGCAGGAAGGCGCACGGGTGTTTGGCGTGGACCGCAATGCCGAGGCGCTGCGCGAGACCGAAGACAGCATCCGCAGTGCCGGTGGCCAGTTTGTCGCGGGCCACTGCGATGTGATGGATGCGGCGTCGATCGCGGCATCGGTGCAGGCCTGCCAGGCGGCGCTCGGGCGCATCGATGTGCTGGTCAACAACGTGGGCGGCTCGGCCAAGGGCGGGCCGGTGGAGATGGACGAAGCGGTCTGGGATGCCCAGCTGGACTACAACCTCAAAAGCGTGTTTCTGTGCTGCAAGGCGGTGCTGCCGCTGATGCAGGCACAGGGCGCCGGCAGCATCGTCAATATCTCGTCGACCTCGGGCATGCGCTGGACCGGTGCAGCGCAGATCGCCTATGCATCGAGCAAGGCGGCGGTGATCCAGTTCTCGAAAGTGCTGGCCGTGCAGTACGCGCCGCACCGCATCCGCGTGAATACCGTCGTGCCCGGCCAGTTGCACACGCCCATGGTCGAGACCCGCTTGGCCGGCCAGCGCGCGGGGGGCGATGTCGAGGCGTTGCTGGCCCAGCGCCAGGCGCGCATTCCGCTGCCCTTCATGGGTGATGGCCGCGACACCGCCAATGCGGCGCTGTTTCTGGCCTGTGACGAATCGCGCTTTGTGACGGGCACCGAGATTGTGGTGGACGGCGGCATGACCGTGCGCTGCGGATAAAGCAAGACAAGACTGATCAAAGGAGACAACCATGCGATTCCAAGCCTTTCCCTCCGCCCGCCAGTGGCTGCATGCCGCCTTGCTGGGCACGGCCCTGGGCTGCGCCAGCAGCGCCATGGCGCAAAGCGATATGACGCGCCTCTTGGTGGCTTTTCCGCCCGGCGGCCCGGTGGACTTTATTGCGCGCAGCATGTCGCAGCAGCTGGCCAAGGAGCTGGGCCACCCGGTGATTGTGGAAAACAAGCCGGGCGCCAACGGCGCGATTGCCGCCGACAGCGTGATCCGCTCCGCACCCGACGGCAAGACCCTGTGGCTGACCAGCGTGGGTGCGGTGGCCATCAACCCCGCGCTCTACCCCAAGCTCAACTACAAGCCCGCCAGTGACCTGGTGCCCGTCTCGCTGGTGGTCAACAATGTGGAGATCATGGTGGTCAACGCGCAGACCAGCTTCAAGGACGGCAAGGACTTTGTGCAGGCCGCCAGCCAGCGCAAGGACAAGCCGATGACGATGGCGTCCTCGGGCACCGGCAGCGTGCCGCATCTGGCGGCCATCCAGCTCAATGAATCGGCCGGCCTGAACCTGATGCATGTGCCCTACAAGGGCGCGGCCCCTGCCATTACCGACCTGATGGCCGGCCATGTCGATGGCTTCTTTGGCGATATTCCCGGCCTGGTGGGTGCCATCGACAGTGGCAAGTTCCGGCCCGTGGGCATTGCCTCTGCCAAGCGCAGCGCCCGCTACCCGAATGTGCCCACCTTTGACGAGCTGGGCTACAAGGGCGTCGATTCGAACAACTGGTATGCGGTGTTTGCACCCAAGGGCACCAGCGCCCAGGTGGCGGCCAGCCTGAGCCGCGCCATCCATGCAGCCTTGCATGCACCCGATGTGCAGCGCAAGATCGAGGCCTCGGGTGCCGAGGTGGTGGGCTCCAGCCCCGAAGCGCTGGCCCAGCAGCTGGCGACCGACACCGAAAAATGGACCGCCATCATCCGCCGCAACCGCATCACCCCCGATTGAGATGGAAAGACTGCCATGCGCATTGAAGCGATTGAGCCAGGCACCCGCAGTGCCCTGGCGGAGTTGGAGCAACAGATCCAGGCCGAGCGTGGCCGCATCTCGCCGCTCTACCAGGTGCTGTTGCACAGCCCCGCCATTGCCAAGGGCTGGGAGCAGATGCTCTCTGCCGTGCGCAACTACAGCAGCATCGATGCCGGGCTGCGCGAGTTGATCATCCTGCGGGTGGCCATGCTCAACCAGGCGGCCTATGAGTTCGATGCCCATGTGCCGCATGCGCTCAAGGCCGGCGTGACGCAGGCCGCCATTGATGCGACGCGCGACACCGGCACCACCGCCAGCCCCGCCTGGGATGGCCTGCAGCAACTGGCGATTGCGGTGACCGATGCACTGACCCGCGATCTGCAGGTGCCCGAGCCCCTGTTTGCACAGGTGGCCGCCCGCTTCAATGCGCAGGAGCAGGTGGAGCTGTTTGCCACCATCGGCGCCTACAACATGGTGTCGCGCTTCTTGAATGCTTTTGAGATTGGCCACTGATGTCCGCACCCGCCATCGACAGCCTGCTGCTGCGCTGCACGCCAGCGGCGCATGAAACTGCCACCACGCTGGCGCAGACCGCGCTGGCGCTGCTGCGCCAGGACTTGGCCGATCTGCGTTTGCTGCGTGTGGCCCAGCAGCCGCAAGGCACCGCCTATCTGTACTTTGCACTCGGCAGCCCCCAGCCGCTGAGCGCTGATCAAACAGTGCAGGCCGAGCGCCGTTTGCAGAATGCGGGCAGCGCCGGCCTGGCGGCCTGCGAGCTATCGCGGCTGCAGCTGGTGATGCAGCGCATCGGCCCCGCCCAGGGCGAGGCCACTCCCGTGCACTACGCCGTCGAGATGGACCCCGAGAGCGGCTGGCAGGACGAGCTGTTTGCCTGGTATGACCAGGAGCATCTGCCTGGCCTGGCCAGCGTAGCCGGCACCGCCCAGGCCTTTCGCTACCTGAACCTGGACCATGGGCCGCTGTCGCTCGCCTGCTATGACCTGGTCGATGCCGAGGTGATGGGCTGCCCGGCCTGGCTGGCGGTGCGGGGTACAGACTGGAGCGCGCGGGTGCGGCCGCATTTCACGAATACACGGCGCACCATGTTTGATACGCAGGCGCTGCCTTAGGCGGCCGCCACCGGCGAGCACAGCTCCACCAGGCTGCCATCCGGGCAGCGCACATAGGCCACCACCTGGCCCCAGGGTTTGGTGGTGGGGGCGGCCAAGGCCGTTGCACCGGCGGCCAGGGCGCGCTCGTAGGCCGCAGCGACATCGCCGCTGACCAGTGCGATCTCCACACCCAGCGGCTGGGCCGATTCAGAGGCTGCCACATGGCCGCCGCTGAAATTGGCATGCCCCAGCGCGTGGTCGGCAAAGGCCAAGGTGGTGGCGCCCGTCTCCAGCTCGCCATAGCTGCCCGACGGGTGCAGAAAACGGGTGGTCAGGCCAAAGGCCTGCGAGAAAAAGGCCAGCGATGCCGTGACATCGGGCACGTAGACGATGGTGTAACCGAACTGTAGTGCTTGCATGGTGAATGCCTGACTGAGAACAGATGCTGAACCCTGCGCCAGCTGGCCATGCAGCGCTGGGTGCGTGCATGAAGGCAAGCTTTGCAGATAACCCTTAGCGGTTGCTGCAGGCCTTGCAGGTTTGCAAGGCCAGGCGGTGCAGTGCCTGCCAGCCATTGGCCGGCCACTCGGGCACCTTCAGCCCCTTGACAATGCCATCGACCGCATGGGCCGAGTGCAGCAGGCGGGCGACGGTGGCATCGCTGATGCGGGGCAGCACGCGCTCGAAATGGCGTTCCTTGTTGCCCCAGACGCGGTTCTCGCGCAGGGCCATCGGCATGGGCCGGCCATTGCGCAGCGCGTCCTTGACCCGTTTCATCGCGCGGATGTCTTCGGCCAGCGCCCAGTGCACCAGCACCTCGGCCTCGCCTTCGGCCTGCAGGCCGTTGAGCATGCGCTCGGTGCGCAGCACCTGGCCGGAGAGCACGGCATCCGAGAGCTTGAACACGTCATAGCGGGCAACATTCAGCACCGCCTGCTCGACCTGCTCAAAGCCGAGCTCGCCTGCCGGGTAGAGCAGGCCGAGCTTTTGAATTTCCTGGTGGGCGGCAAGCAGGTTGCCCTCGACCCGGTCGGCAAAAAAGGCCAGGGTGCGCTGGCCTTCTTCACCGGCTTTGACATGTTGCTTTTGCTGCTGCAGGCGCTGGGCAATCCAGGCGGGCAGCGCGGCGCGCTCGATGCTGTCGACCTGCAAGGTGACGCCATGCGAGTCCAGCGCGGCAAACCAGGCGCCGGTCTTGGTGGCCTTGTCCAGGCGCGGTAGCACCACGATGGTCAGGGTGCTGTCGTTGTCCACACTGCTGCTGACCAACTGCTGCAGCGCCGTGCTGCCATCCTTGCCGGGCTTGCCGCTGGGGATGCGCACTTCGATGATCTGCTTGTCGGCAAACAGGCTCAGGCTGCCACCAGCGGCCAGCACCGCGCTCCAGTCGAAGTGGGCGCCGGCGACGGTAAAGCTGCTGCGCTCGGTATAGCCGTTGGCGCGCGCGCTGGCGCGGATGGCATCCACGGCCTCTTGTACCAGCAGGGGCTCGTCGCCATGCACGGTGTACAGAGACCGCAGCCCCTTGCCCAGCTGGGCACTCAACTGATTCAACGGCACTTGCATGCTTGGTGGCGCTTCCCGGACTGCGTGGCCGCAGCGCTTGTCATTCGGTAGGGGTGACGGACTTGACGATGGCCAGGCGCCGCACGATCTGCTGAACGATGTCGGTCTGCATGTTGCGGTAGAGCATTTCCTCTTCGTTCGCCTTGGACAGTGCGTAGGTTTCCAGGTAGCTGATTTCGCGGTACTGCATCAGCTCGGAATCGGGCACATAGAGCCCACCCTTGGCATCACGCACCCGAAAGCGCGTGATCAGGCGGATCTGCAGCTCGCGCACCTCGCCTGCCGCATTGCGGGAGACGACGACGCGCTCGCGGCGCTGGCCCAGGTCATCGTAGATGGCCTCGGCCTGCGTGGCCTGGGTCGGGTCGCGCAGCACCTGCAGGCTGCCGGCAGCCTCCAGGTGGCGTTGCAGCTCTTTGAGGAAGGCCGAATTGGCGTTGCCGTTCAAATACAGCGATTTGAAGGCGAAATCCACCGATCCGCGCAGTTTGAAGCCGCATGCCGCCAGCAGCGGCACGCTAGCCAGGGCAGTAAGCAGCGTGCGTTTTTGCATGGCGCTTAGACTACCACGTTCACCAGGCGGCCCGGCACGATGATGACTTTCTTGGGCACCGCGCCATTGGCGATTTTCTGGAAGTCTTCGTTGGCCAGAGCGGCAGCTTCAATCGTGGCCTTGTCGGCGCCAGCGGCCACGATGATGGAGCCGCGCAGCTTGCCATTGACCTGCAGCATCAGCTCGATCTCGTCCTGCACCAGCGCCTGGGCATCGACCTCGGGCCAGGCGGCATCCAGAAGGCCACCGAAGGCCTGCTGGTAGCCCAGCGCATCCCACAGCACCTGCGTGAGGTGGGGCGTGGCCGGGTAGAGCGCGCGCAGCAGAATGCCAAAGCCTTCGACCAGCGCGGCGCGGCCGCCTTCGCTGTCCACGGCCTTGAAGTCTTCCAGCGCGTTGATCATCTTCATCGCGCCCGACACCACCGTGTTGTACTGCATGCGGCTGTAGTCATAGGCCACTTGCTTGAGCACGGTGTGGATCTCCAGGCGCAGCGCCTTGGCTTCCTTGCCAAAGGCGGCGCCGGCAGCGCTGGCCGCCTGGGCACGCGCAGCATCGAACTCTCGCGCATGCAGCTTGCTGCCGAAGTTGTAGACACGGCGCAGGAAGCGGTAGCTGCCTTCGACGGCCGACTCGTTCCACTCCAGGGTCAGCTCGGGTGGCGCGGTGAACATGGTGTAGAGGCGCGCGGTATCGGCGCCGTACTTCTCGATCAGGTCCTGCGGATCGACACCGTTGTTCTTGGACTTGGACATGGTGCCCACGCCCTCGTAGTCGATCGCGGTGCCTTCGGGCAGCAGGCCATCGGCGCTGTCCACGGCAACCTTGAGCTTGGCGCCCACAGCCTTGCCGGTCTCGTCAAACACCTGCTCCACATCCTTGGGCCAGAAGTATTCCTTGCCGCCCTTGGCAGTGCGGCGGCTGTAGATGTGGTTGAGCACCATGCCTTGGGTCAGCAGCTTGGTGAAGGGCTCATCGACCTTGACCAGACCCAGGTCGCGCATGACCTTGGTCCAGAAGCGGGCGTACAGCAAGTGCAGGATCGCATGCTCGATGCCACCGATGTACTGGTCCATCGGCATCCAGTAGTCGGCGCCGTCGGCCACCATCTTCTCGCTGTTCTTGGCATCGCAATAGCGCATGAAGTACCAGGACGAATCCACGAAGGTGTCCATGGTGTCGGTCTCGCGGCGGGCCGGCTTGCCGCAGCAGGGGCAGACCACGCCAGCGTGGAAGGCTTCGCTCTTGATCAGCGGGTTGCCGGAGCCATCGGGCACCAGGTCTTGCGGCAGCACGACTGGCAGGTCCTTCTCAGGCACCGGTTGGGCACCGCAGTCTTCGCAGTGGATGATCGGGATCGGCGTGCCCCAGTAGCGCTGGCGGCTCACGCCCCAGTCGCGCAGGCGCCAGGTAGTCTTGAGTTCGCCCAGGCCCTTGGCTTCCAGCGCCTTGGCCACGGCTTGCACGCCTTCCTTGTAGTGCAGGCCATCAAAGGCGCCCGATTCGATGAGGACGCCGCGCTCCTTGTCGCCATACCAGTCATGCCACTGCTGCTTGTCGTAGGGGCCTTCGCCTTCCACGGCGACCACCTGGCGGATTGGCAGGCCGTATTTGTTGGCAAATGCAAAGTCGCGCTCGTCGTGGGCAGGTACGCCCATCACAGCGCCGTCGCCATAGCTCATCAGCACATAGTTGCCGATCCAGACCTCGACCTGCGCGCCGGTGATCGGGTGGGTGACGAACAGGCCGGTGGGCTTGCCTTCCTTTTCCTTGACGGCGAGTTCGGCCTCGGTGGTGCCGCCCTTCTTGCATTCTTCGATGAAGGCGGCCAGCTCGGGGTTGGTGGCAGCGGCATGCATGGCCAGCGGGTGCTCAGGGGCCACGGCGCAGAAGGTCACACCCATGATGGTGTCGGCACGGGTCGTGAACACATACATCTTGCCATCGCCGATCAGGCTGCCGTCGGCGCTCTTCACGCCATGCGTGAACGCAAAGCGCACGCCGGCGCTCTTGCCGATCCAGTTTTCCTGCATCAGGCGCACCTTGTCGGGCCAGCCGGTCAAGGTTGCCTTGTCGTTGCCCATCTGCACATGGTCCAGCAGCTCTTGCGCGTACTGGGTGATGGCCAGGTAGTAGCCCGGGATCTCGCGCTTTTCCACCAGCGCGCCGGTGCGCCAGCCACGGCCGTCGATCACCTGCTCATTGGCCAGCACGGTCTGGTCCACCGGGTCCCAGTTCACGGTCTGGGTCTTGCGGTAGGCGATGCCCTTTTCCAGCATCTTGAGGAACAGCCACTGGTTCCACTTGTAGTAGTCGGGGTCACAGGTGGCGACCTCACGGCTCCAGTCGATCGCCAGACCCATCGCCTGCATCTGCTTTTTCATGTAGGCGATGTTGTCGTAGGTCCACTGTGCAGGCGGCACGCTGTTCTTGATCGCGGCGTTCTCTGCCGGCAGGCCGAAGGCATCCCAGCCCATCGGCATCAGCACGTTGTAGCCCTGCATGCGCAGCTGGCGCGTCAGCATGTCGTTGATCGTGTAGTTGCGCACATGGCCCATGTGCAGCTTGCCGCTGGGGTAGGGCAGCATCGAGCAGGCGTAGAACTTTTTCTTGCCCGCGTCCTCGGACACGCGGTAGGCATCTTGGGCTTGCCACTGGCTTTGCGCGGCGGCTTCTACGTCGGAGTGGTTGTATTTTTCTTGCATGGAACTGGTCAGGAAAAAGCGGCCGCCCACGGGCTTTCCGGGGCGAGGTCAATTGGGCAAAGATTGTAGGCCCATCGCCATAGCCCGTGGATGGCGAGTGCCGCACGCTGGGGTGCGGTTATACATCGCATGTAAAAATAAATGGTTATCTATCTATCGATAGCCAATCTTGTGGCGGCGGCGCGTCCTTGGCAGTCCCAGCCACATTCCCCATTTCCACCCGATTTATCCTCCCCCTTTGAAAGGACCTTGCCTCGTGACCTGGGAAACCCTGGAACAATTTGAACCTTGGATGCAAACGGCCGCCGGACTGGCGGCCTTGGTGTTGCTGGCCTATGCGCTACGCCTGGTGGTGCGCTTGGCGCTGCTGCAGATCGTGCCGCGCTTTCGCTCCAGCCTGGGGGCGGCCTGGCTGCGCACCCTGCTGGACAACCGCATTCTCGTGCGCGTGGCGCAGATCGTGCCTTCGCTGGTGGTTCAGACGGGGATTGCCGCTGTGCCGCACCTGCCAGTGATCGCCAGCACGGTGATCCGCAATGTGGCCATTGCCGTGACGGCGCTGCAGGTGGCGCGCCTGCTCTGCGCCATCATGGACAGCATCCAGGAGGCCAATGAGAGCCAGCTGGAGTCCGCCCAAAGCACGCGCTCGGTCAAAAGCTATGTGCAGCTGGGCAAGATGCTGGTGATGGTGGTTGCGGGCATTGTGATGGTGGCCACCTTGATCGACCGCTCGCCGCTGATTCTGCTCAGCGGCCTGGGGGCCATGTCGGCGGTGCTGATGCTGGTGTTCAAGGACACGATCCTGTCGTTCACCGCGGGCGTGCAGCTGGCCAGCAATGACATCCTGCGGGTGGGCGACTGGCTGGAGATGAACCAGGTCGGCGCCGATGGCGCCGTGGTGGACATGGCGCTCAACACCGTCAAGGTGCGCAACTGGGACAACACCATCACCACCATCCCCACCTGGCGCTTGATGAGCGACAGCTTCAAGAACTGGCGCGGCATGTCGGAATCGGGCGGCCGCCGCATCAAGCGGCCCCTGTGCATTGACACCACCTCGGTGCGCTTTCTGACCCGCGCCGAAATCGCCGAGCTGAGCCATATCGCGCTGCTGCGCCCTTACCTGGAAAGCAAGGTCGCCGAGATCACCGCGTACAACCAGGATTTTTCCGCCAAGGCCCCGGACATGGCCGACGAGATCGTCAACCTGCGCCAGCTCACCAATATCGGCACCTACCGCGCCTACTGCAATGCCTACCTGCAGGCCCACCCCAAGCTGCGCAAGGACATGACCTTGATGGCCCGCGCGATGGAGCCGACCAACCAGGGCTCACCGCTGGAGATCTACGCCTTTACCGACACCACCGCCTGGCTGGAGTACGAGGCTATTCAGGGCGATATTTTTGACCACCTGATCGCCATCCTGCCGGAGTTCGGCCTGCGCGTGTTCCAGGTGCCCTCGGGCAATGACATGCAGGTGGCGCTGCGCCAGCACGAGGTGCAGGCCCTGCAACGCTGAGCCTGCCAGTTGCCTAGCGGCGTGTGCTCTGGGCCGGTGCTGGCGCCGGAGACGGCACGTTCGCTACCGCTGCGGGCAGCGGCTCCGGCGCCACGGCCACCGGCTCGTCGGGCTCTGGCACCGGCGCTTCGCTGGCTGCGCTGGTCGCTTCCGGGCTGTGGATGCCCAATGGGCTTTCCCAGATCGAGCGGCCGGGCAGCGGCAGCACCGGCTGGCCATCGGCGTCAGCCAGGCCCACCAGCAGCGCGCGGCCATCGGGCAGCACGCGGAAGTCGCCATAGCGCGTCTGCTCAAAATGCCGGCCCTGGCCTTCGGGGAAGAAATAGGCATCGGTCACCAGCACCCACTGGCCCTTGAGGCGTTTGAGCGGTAGGGCCAGCTCGCCTTTTTGCAAGGGGTCGCTAGCGGTCAGCAAGCCCTGGATGGTGGCCACGCCCTGGTCGTCGATGCTGGCGCGCACCAGCTGACTAGGGCCGACAATGTCTTGGAGCTTTTCACGCATCTCAAAGGGCAGTGCAAAGTTCAGCGCCATATAGTCGCCCTGCATCAAGGAGCGGGGGTCCACCGGGACCAGCGGCACCAGAATGCGCTGGCCATGGGCAATGACCTGCTCCTTGCCGCGCACATCCCAGTTCACGATGCCCAGCGCCAGCACGGCGCCCACCACCAGCCCGACCCATTGCAGACGGCGCTGCGGCGCTGCGGGTTGTGCGCCTGCTGCCGCCGTGTCAGCATCGGCCGCGCGGCGCAGCACCCATAGGCAGACCAGCAGCAGCAGGCCGGCCAGCGCCAGGCCCAGGCCTTTGGCAGCCAGCGACCAGCCCAGGTGGTAGTAGAACTGGGCCAGCGCGACCAGTGCCAGCAGCGCACAAAGCACCGCAATGCGCCAGCGCGCCGCCAGCAAGGCCCCCGCTGCTACCAGTCCAACGACGGCCAGACCGGTGCTGAACCAGGCGGCCAGCGCCAGCATGGCACCGGCCAGCAGCAGGCTGTGCTCGCCCTGGCGGTTGGTGGTGCCCCGGACTCGCCATTGGCGGGCCAGCATCCAGGTCGACAGCGCCACCACGACGACGGCCAGTGCGCGCCCGGCTGGGTAAGCCCAGGGGACAAAGTTGCCACTCTGCTCCCAGAAGATGGCGCGGGCCACGTAGTCGGACGCGAAATTGCTGATCAGCACGCCGACGATAGCCGCATCGGCAAAGGCCGCCCAGCGTGGCTGGGACCAGCGCTGCGCTGGCTGCGCCAGGCGGGCAGGCTCGGCTCGTAGCCACAGGCACCAGAGCAGGGCGGGCAGCAGTGCATCGAGCTGCAGCGGCAGCATCGCTGGCAGCCAGGACTGCAGCGCCATCAGGCTGACGACCACTGCCATGCCCCAGCCCAGGCCCATCAGCGACTGGATCCAGCGCATCTGCGCCAGCGCGGCGCCGAGCATCAGCACCAGCGCTGACAGCGTGCCGATCAGCAGCATGCCCAGGCGCGAGTCGGCGACATCGCCCAGGTTGACCAGTACCAGCAGCCCGCCCGCGCACCAGAGCACGAGCGCCACGCAGTTGACAAACGCCTGGCGCGACTGGTGCATCAAGCCACCGGCTGCGGCCAGCAACACCAGGCCCAGCACGACGCCGCCAGTGCCGAACACAAAGCGCTCGCCCAGCGCAAATGCCAAAAACACGGCCAGCGGCACCAGGCTGGCCAGTGCGCCCAGCATGGCCAGTGCCAGCACCAGGACGGGCGGCTCCTCCAGATCCGGGGCCGGCGCATCGCCTTGCACCAGGCCTTGCTGGCGGGCCTGGGCCCACCAGCTGGGTTGGGTACGCAGAAAGGACAAAGGACGGATGGCAGCCATCACAGCACCTCCTGGTGGTCGCGTTGCTGGGCGTGCAGGTAGTGCTGCGCGGTGATCAAGGCCTTGACCGAGATGCCCAGGCAGACCATCACGATGACGGCAAAGGCAAGCAGGGCTTCGGTCTCATGCCATTCGAATATCCAGCGGGCGATGAGCGACAGCACCAGCACATTGGCGGCCACGGTGGCCAGGCAGGTGCAGATGAAGTCGCGAAAACGGCTGAACAGCGACACCAGCAGGCTGCCAGCCACCAAGGCAGCACCGAGTGCAAAGGCCGCCACGGTCTGGCGCGTGACGTCGTCAAACAGCTGCACGGTGGCAATCGCCGACCAGGCCGCCAGTGCGCCGCCCAGCGCCAGGCGTTGCGACCACCAACCCATGCCGCCACGCACCCGCAAAGCCGGCACGCAGTACACCAGTAGCGGTACCAGCGCTAGCGCCAGCCAGAGCCCCAGGCGCAGCATCAGCTGCGCAAAGCTGTCGCGGTCTGCGACCAGCACCTGCCAGAGGTCGAGCTTGCCGGTCCAAAAGACGATGGCGGCGGCGGCGATCAGCACCCAGACGGACCAGAGCAGATCACTGCCAGCCAGTGCCACCCATATCAGCGCCAGCGCGGCCCAGGCGGCAAACAGCTGCCAGGCATCGGCACCGGTCTGGTAGGTCTGGCCCACATAGGCCAGCAGGCCGCCCAGCACCAGGGTGGCGCAGAACAGGGCAGCCAGCCGCAGGCGCGGCCACAGGCAGGCGGCCAGCACCGACAGCGCCAGCGTGCCTTCGATCAGCCCCAGCTTGAACCAGTGCGACTGGGCCTGCCAGTTGGCCGCCACCCAGAAGATCAGCCCGCTGGCGACCAGCAATGCGGCCACCAGCAGCAAGCCGGCGCGGATCTTGCGGGCCAGATCGGCGGGCGCGCCGGCCGAGACGGCCAATGCATACAGCGGCGCCATGCGCGGATCGCCGGGCGCCGACTGGGCGTTGACCTGGTACAGGGTGGAGTCCATCCGTTGTTCCTCGTTGCTGGGCCACTTTGCACGCTGCTGCAGCAAGGGCCCGGTTGCCACCGCCCGATGTGGACGGCACAGCCAGCAATATAACCAAACAGGTACGGACCTGGCTATGCGCCCGGTCAGGTAGCATCAAACGATACTGTCAGGCCCAGCCAACCGCGACCGGGCGGGGCTAGGCGGGCGCTCAGCGCGCTGCTGGCGCCTGCGGTTGGGCCACAAAGCCCATGCGGCTGAGCCCGGCAGTCTGCGCCGCATCCATCAGCTCGACGGCGCGGGCATAGGGCAGGCTCTGGTCGATGGACAGCTGCACCTCGGTCTGCGGATTGCGCTCTGCCTGCTGCTTGAGCAGGGCCTTGAGGGCCTCCATATCAGTAGCCTTGCCGTCGGCAAACAGCTCGCCCTGGGCGTTGATCTGCACCGCAATCGCGGCGGGCGGATTGGCCCGGGTGGCACTGGCGGCCTGGGGCAGGTCCAGGCGAATGGAGGCGGCCAGCAAGGGCGCGGCCATGATGAAGATGACCAGCAGCACCAGCATCACATCCACCAGCGGCGTCACGTTGATGGCGCTGATCGGCGCGCTGGCCGGGGTTTTGTTGAAGCGACCGAATGCCATGGTGCAAGGGGCGGGTTTGGCGGCGGCTCAGCGGCTGCCGACCACGGCAATGGCATCGACCGCATGGTGGGCCTGCATGCCGGCGTAGGCCTGCGGCGCCTGGGCGGCTTGCTGCAAGGCCCAGGTTTGCATGTCGTGGGCAAAGCCTTCGAGCAGCTCCTCGATCTGTGCGAGCTTGCGGCCCAGCAGGTTGTAGGCCAGCACGGCCGGCAAGGCAACGGCCAGGCCAGCTGCGGTCATCACCAGCGCCTCGCCCACGGGGCCGGCCAGCTGCTCCAGGCTGACATGGTCCGCACCGGCCAGTGCCGCCAGCGCCTGGTGGATGCCCCAGACCGTGCCCAGCAAACCGACAAAGGGAGCGGTGGCCCCTATCGAGGCCAGCACCGTCTGCCCCCATTGCAGCCGGTGGCTGGCGCCATGCAGCGCTTCGCGCAGCACGCGGGTGGTTTGCACCTGGGCACCGCTGGCCACGGCCAGGCTGTGCTGGGCGGCGGGCTCGGCCGCCACAATGTGCGCAATCGCATCGGCTACCGGGGTCAGCAAGGTGGCGCGGTCAATTTGGGGCAGATCCAGCCGTGCCTGCTCCCAGCTGCTGGCCTGCCAGAAGGCATCGGTGGCACGCGAGGTGGAGCCATGGGCGCGGCCCAGCCACCAGGCCTTGTAGAGAATCAGCACCCAACTGGCGACGGACATGAGCAACAAGACCAGAGCCGTGGCCCGGGCGACGCCGTCTGCTTGCGAGAGCCATTGCCAGATCGTCATGGTTGGCCGTCCTTCTAAGAAGCTGGGTGGGGGTGACGGGCCGGGCTTATTTCAGGCCGAGCACGTCGTACATGTCGAACAGGCCGGCCTTCTGGCGCGCCAGGTAGCGCGCTGCACGCAGGCTGCCATTGGCGTAACCGGCGCGGCTGCTGGACTTGTGGGAGATCTCGATGCGCTCGCCATCGCCGGCAAACAGCACGGTATGGTCGCCGACGATATCGCCGCCGCGCATGCTGGCAAAGCCGATGCTGTTGGCCACGCGTGCGCCGGTGTGGCCAAAACGCTCGTAGACGGCGCGGTCGGCCAGTTGCGTGCCCTGGGCTTCAGCAATCACCTCGCCCATTTTCAAGGCCGTGCCCGACGGAGCATCGACCTTGTGCTTGTGGTGCGCTTCGACGATTTCGATGTCGTAGCCGCCTTCCTGCAATGCCTTGGCCGCCATCTCCAGCAGCTTGAAGGTCACGTTCACGCCCACGCTCATATTGGGCGAGAGCATGACGGCCGTCTTGTCCGCAAACTGGCGGATCTGCGCTTTTTGCTCTTCGCTGAAGCCGGTGGTGCCGATGACCACGCCCACGCCACGTTCAGCCGCCAGCGCCAGGTGGGCCAGGGTGCCTTCGGGGCGGGTGAAATCGATCAGCACATCCGCGCCCTGCAGGCCCTGGGCCAGGTCGGCCGTGATCTGCACGCCGGTGTTGCGGCCTAGAAAAGCGCCCGCATCGGTGCCCAGGCTGGGGTTGCCCGGCGCGTCGAGCGCACCGCTCAACTGCAGGTCGGGGCTGGTCAGCACGGCTTCGATCAGCATGCGGCCCATGCGGCCGCTGGCGCCTGCAATGGCGACGGCAATACGGGGGCTGTTGTCGGGGGAGAGGGGGGCGGTCATGGATCGGGGTTCCTGGGGCTCAAACGGGCGGCATCTCAGCAAGCGCCGGACACGGCCCAAAGACGGCGCTGGCTCCCCGCTGGCGCAACTAGGCGGGTGGTTGCCAGCGCCATGGCATCAGCGCTGGGGGGATTCCAGCGGCGGGTAGTTGGCAGGCGGCGCGGCGGTGCTGGTGTCGCTGCTGCTGGTGTCGGCGCTCGAAGCGGGGGCAGGCTGCTCCGCCTTGTACTTGGCCAGCTCCTCAGGCGTCGCCTCCAGGCGGGGCACCTTGGGGTTCTTGATCGAGGTCGTGACCGAGGCTACGAACTCCTGCTCGCTGGGCATTTCATCGCCTTCAAAGCGCTCCAGACCGGTGTCGTCGAAGTACACGGTAAAGCGGCGTTCCTGCTCCGGCACGCCCTTGCGCTTGATGGTGAACACGTAATCCCAGCGGTTGGCATGGAACACGCTGGCCAGCAGCGGGGTGCCCAGCAGATCCTTGACCTGCTGGCGGCTCATGCCTTTTTGCAGGGCGTCGACCTGCTCCTTGGTGATCACATTACCTTGCACCACCTCCACCTTGTAGGGGGTGATGGCGCTGGCGAACTTACGGCTGGCTTCATTGAAGGAGCCACAAGCGGCCACACTGGCGCCCAGGACCAACAGCGCCGCCATGCGGACACCGGAACGAACAAATTCAGGCATGGTTTTAGACATAGCGATATGATCGGCCATTGTAGCGGCTGGTCTCCAGGCCTTCTCCAGAAGTCCGTATACCAATCGGGCCCACTTGAAAGACCTTGTTATGAAAAATATTGAAGAACTCAAAAGCACTGGCCTCAAGGCAACGCTGCCTCGGCTGAAGATTCTGGATATCTTCCAGAACGGTGCTCAGCGCCACATGACGGCGGAAGATGTGTTCCGCGTGCTGCTGGAAGAGCGCTCCGACATCGGTCTGGCCACGGTCTACCGCGTGCTGACCCAGTTCGAGCAGGCCGGCATCCTGATTCGCAGCAACTTCGAGAGCGGCAAGGCAGTTTACGAGCTCAACGAAGGCCAGCACCACGACCATTTTGTCTGCACCAGCTGCGGCAAGGTCGAGGAGTTCTATGACCCCGAGATCGAGAAGCGCCAGCAGTCGATTGCCAAGAGCAAGGGCTGGATCGTGCATGACCACTCGATGGCCCTGTACGGCCAGTGCGCGGAGTGTGCGGTCAAGGCCAAGTAAGCACGGCATCCCAGCGTTGCCCGCCAACCCCTGAAAAGCGAAGCGCTTAAAACGCTTCGCTTTTTACGTTTTGCACACATAGCTTTACAGCAGCGCGACGGTGTCGGCGCAGCATGGAGCCCTCTGCACCAGGTTCCAGACTCCCCATGCGCCCGTACCAACTGCTCCGACTGCCCACCCTCAGCGCCGCCGCCTTGGCGGGCACCTTGTGGCTCTGCGCCTGCGCCTCTCATGCGCCACCAGACGCGGCCAGCGCGAAGACCGCACTGCCCGATACGCCGCTGAGCGCCACCCAGCGCCAGCAATGGCTGGACCGCGTCAGCTGGGGCGCCAGCGACAGCGCCGACCAGCAGCTGCAGCGCCTGGGCCTGCAGCGCTGGCTGGACCAGCAGCTCGCCCCTCAGCAGCCGCCGCGTTTGCCGGAGCAGGCCCAGCAGCAGATTGCGGCCTTGGAAATCAGCCAGCGCAGCATGCTGGAGCTGCAGCGCGACATTGCCGCCCAGCGCCAGGCCGCCCGCACGGCGACCGAGCAAGGCCAGGGAGAAGGCGAGGGCGCGCGCCTGCGTCTGGAGGTGCAGAGCCACCTGAACCAGCTCGCTGCCCAGGCCCAGCAGCGCCAGGTGCTGCGTGCGTTGTACTCGCCCGCCCAGTTGCAGGAGCAGATGACCTGGTTCTGGATGAACCACTTCAACGTCAGCACGCGCAAGGCCGAAACCCGGCTCTGGATTGGCGACTATGAGGAGCGGGCGATCCGCCCGCATGCCCTGGGCAACTTCCGCAGCCTGCTGGAGGCCAGCATGCGCCACCCGGCCATGCTGCTCTACCTGGACAACGCCAGCAACGCCCAGGGCCACATCAACGAAAACTACGCCCGTGAGCTGCTGGAGCTGCACACCATGGGTGTGGGCAGCGGCTACACCCAGGCCGATGTGCAGGCCATGGCCCATGTGCTGACGGGGGTGGGATTCAGCACCCGCGATGCCGATGCGCCACCGCCCCGCCTGCCACCTGCGCTGCAGGCCGATTACCGGCGCGAAGGCTTTTTCGAGTTCAACCCCAAGCGGCATGACTATGCGCCCCAGGTCTTGCTCGGGCAGCCGCTGCGGGCCAAGGGCATGGCGGCGGTGGACGAGGCGCTCGACCGCATCGTGGCCTCGCCCGCGACGGCGCAGTTCATTGCGCGCAAGCTGGCGGTGTTCTTCATCAGCGACAACCCACCGCCTGCCTTGGTGCAGCGCACGGCAGCGGCCTTTGCGCGCAGCCATGGCGATATTGCCGCCACCTTGCGCAGCCTGCTGACGGCGCCCGAGGCGCTGGCCCAGCAAGGCCAGCGCTTCAAGGACCCCATGCACTATGTGCTGGGCGCCGTGCGCCTGGGCTATGACGAGCGCGTGGCCAGCGATGTGCGCCCGGTGATTGGCTGGATCAACCGCCTGGGCCAGCCCATCTACGGCCATGAAACGCCCGATGGCTACCCTGCCTCGCAATCGGACTGGGCCAGCTCGGGCCAGATGGCGGCGCGCTTTGATGTGGCGCGCCAGATCGCGACCCGCAGTGCCGTGCTGTTCCGCGCCGAACCGCAGGCCGCGCTGGAGCAGCCGCCATACCCTGACCTGGCGCAGCGTGCCACGGCCCAGGCCCGCGTGGCCCAGTGGAGCGCGGCATCCCGCGAAGCGCTGGCCAAGGCGCGCAATGTGCCCGACTGGAACACCTACTTTCTCTCCGCCCCCGAAATGATGGTTCGCTGACCGAGGTCCACCATGCAAAGACGCCACTTTCTCTCTGCCGCCGCCAGCCTGCCGCTGGCCTTCAGCCTGGCGCGCGCCCGCGCCGCCGCGCCCCGCAGCGATACACCGCGCTTTTTGCTGGTGTTCCTGCGCGGCGCCTATGACAGCAACAGCCTGCTGGTGCCCACGCACAGCGATTTCTACTACGAGGCACGCCCTACGATCGCCATCCCGCGTCCGGGTGAGGCCAATGGGGCGCTGCCGCTGGATGCGCGCTGGGGCCTGCACCCGGCGATGGAGGGCAGCGTGCTGCCGCTGTGGCAAAGCAGGCAGGCCTGCTTTGTGCCCTTTGCCGGCAGCGATGACCTCTCGCGCAGCCATTTTGAAACCCAGGATTCGATCGAGCTGGGCCAGCCACTGGATGCGCACCAGAGTTCTCGCAGCGGCTTCATGAACCGCCTGGCCCAAACCTTGCAGGGCCGCAGCGATCTGGCACCGATGGCGTTTACCGCGCAGCTGCCGCTGTGCATGCGCGGGCCGGCGCGCATTGCCAACACGGCACTGGCCAATGTGGGCAAGGGCGGCGTGGATGCCAACCGCAGCCGCGCCATTGCCGCCATGTATGCCGGCACCGCGCTGGCGCCTGCCGTGAACGAGGGTTTTGAGGTGCGCGCGGCTGTGCTGCGCGGCATGCAGGAGGAGATGGACAAGGCCGGGCGCGATGCCATCAGCGCCAAGGGCTTCAGCCTGGTGGCGCAGCGCATGGCCACGTTGATGCGCGACCAGTTTGACCTGGGTTTTGTCGATGTGGGCGGCTGGGACACGCATGTGAACCAGGGCAACGCCAGCGGCAACCTGGCCAACCGGCTGGACGACCTGGGCCGCGGCCTGGCCGCCTTTGCGCAGGAGATGGGGCCCGAGCCCTGGCGCCACACCGTCGTGGCGGTGATCAGCGAGTTCGGCCGCACCTTCCGTGAAAACGGCAACAAGGGCACCGACCATGGCCATGGCACGGCGTACTGGATCTTGGGCGGTGGCCTGTCGGCGCAGGCCGGTGGCCGGATTGTGGGCGAGCAGATGGAGGTGAGCGAGGCCAAGCTGTTCCAGAACCGCGACTACCCGGTGCTCAACGAGTACCGCAGTGTGCTGGGCGGCCTGTTTGCGCGCATGTATGGCCTGTCGCCAGCGCAGCTGCAGCAGGTGTTTCCGCAGGGCACGGTCAAGGACCTGCGGCTGGTCTGACGCTGCGAGTGTATCTGGGGCGTTTTAAAACTCGCGCCCGCTGGCCATGGCCTTGCGGTGCCGGTCCACAAACTCCTGGTAGGTGTCGATGCCGCGCAGTTGCAAGATGGTGTTGCGCACCGCAGCTTCCACCAGCACCGCGATATTGCGGCCGGCCACCACCTGGATCACCACCTTCATCACTGGAATGCCCAGCACATCCTGGGTCAGTGGTGCGGCGGGCAGGCGGTCGTAGTCGCGCTCCATGGTTTCCTTGCGCACCAGGTGCACGATCAGCTTGAGCCGCATCTTGCGGCGCACGGCCGTCTCGCCAAAGATGGCGCGGATGTCGAGCAGGCCGATGCCGCGCACTTCCAGCAGGTTTTGCAGCAGGTCGGGGCACTTGCCTTCGATCGTGGTCTGGTTGATGCGGTACAGGTCCACCGCATCGTCGGCCACCAGGCCATTGCCACGGGTGATCAATTCCAGGCCCAGCTCGCTCTTGCCCAGGCCGGATTCACCGGTGATCAGCACACCCATGCCCAGGATGTCCATGAAAACACCATGCATGGTGGTGCGGTCGGCGAAATGCTTGGACAGGAAGGCGCGCAGCACATCGATGACAAAGGCGGCCGACTCCTTGGTGGAGAACATCGGAATATGCGCACGCTCACACATGGACAGCAGCTCATCGGGCGCGCCCTGGCCATCGGCCAGCACCAGCACCGGCGGCTCCAGGGTCACGATGCGCGCAATGCGGCGGCGGCAGTCTTCGGTGGTGGAGTTGGTGAGGTAGGCGATTTCGCGCTCGCCCAGCACCTGCGCGCGGTAGGGGTGGATGTAGTTGAGGTAGCCCACCAGGTCGGCGCTGGAGCGGGCGCTGCGCACCGCCACTTCGTCAAAGCGCCGCTCGGAAGCGCCCAGGCCCGCCAGCCATTCCCAGCGCAGCGAGGCACGGAACTCCTCGAACAACACATCTGCGCTTACGACATTGGGTTTCACGGTGCAGTCCTTTCAAAGCCAGAGCGCGCGCAGCAAAGCCGCCCGCCAGTGTGGAAGACTAGCAGGAAAAACAGGGTTCAGTGTAGAAGCGGGTGCCAGCGCAGGCGCGCGGCGTTCAGGCGTGGGCGGTGGAGGTACTGTTGGCCGACGATTGCCAGGTGTCGATCATCTGGTGCAGCTGCTCGGCATTGGTGCTGGCCTTCATCTGCTCGCGCAGGCTGGCATTGGACAGCAACTCGGCAATCTCACCGAGGATTTCCAGGTGCTGCTGGGTAGCGGCTTCGGGCACCAGCAGAAAGATCAGCAGGTTGACCGGTTGCTCATCGGGTGCGTCAAAGCCAATGGCGCGCTCGAGCTGGAACACCGCAGCCATAGGAGACTTGAGGCCCTTGATGCGCCCATGCGGAATGGCCACGCCATGCCCCAGACCGGTAGAGCCCAGCCGCTCACGTGCAAAAAGGCTGTCCGTCACCAGGGCGCGCGAGAGGCCGTGCAGACTCTCGAACAGCAGGCCGGCTTCTTCAAATGCTCGTTTTTTACTGGAAACATCCACACTCACTAGCACTTGAGCTGGAGGCAAGATAGAGGCAAGACAGTTCATAGTGAAGTGCGGCAATGTGGCTAGCTACTGAGAGCATGATCAAACGAACGCAGCAACACCTGAATGCAGGTGTTGCTGCACGTATTATCGGTCAGTACGCAAATAGAATCTTTTTCCTCTGCAAAAAGCAAAGGGTTTACGCCATTGCTTGCCGCAACGCATCGCTGTAGTGAGATTGAACACGTTGCTTGTGACGGGCAACCATACGGTCCAGCCTGTCCACCAAAGCATCTACCGCGGCGTACAAATCGTGGTGAGAGCACTGAACACAGAGTTCGTCACCCTTCACCCGCAGGTTGCACACCACACGCTGCCGTTTCTCCTTTTCCTTCTGCTTTTCCACCGAAAGTAAAACTTTGGCATCCACCACCTGGTCAAAGTGTCGCGTTATGCGCATCAGCTTGGATGTTACATATTCGCGCAGCGCCGGAGTCACCGACAAGTGGTGACCGCTGATCGTCAGGTTCATGAACAAGTCTCCTTCTGCAAACCAAGAAAAGTGACCGGGTCTGTTGGAACCCAGGCCACCCCGAGGGGGAAACACATGCATGCGTGTAAACCATGATGCGCCCGGACCTGCAAAATTGCAAGTCTATGACAACCCGGTGTACTAGGTTTCTGGGCTTTTATGGGTCTGGATGGGGGCGGTCTTGGTTACAAATGGCCCCTGCTGTGCTGCAAAAAACGGAGGGGGGAGGCGCCGTGCTCGGGCGCTTTCGGCCCAATTGCAACGGCTGGCAAGCAGTGGTGATTCTCTGCGTCCGCACGTAAGGGCCTACGTGTTCGGGGAGGTTCAGCGGCCAATACTGCACTGCAATCCAAGGCATCCCGGGCGCGCAGGCGGGCCCTTGGGGGTGGACGACTACAATCGAGCGCTTGCCTTGCCGAGGTTGCGCGGCTGTCCGTGCCTACTGTCTTTACGCAGGGTGCCTGTCCATAGTTCTGCATCACCATGACCCAGTCCGTACCTTCTGCATTGCACACCTCCAAGCTCCATTCCTTGCCCCTGCTGGCCCGCGGCAAGGTGCGCGACAACTACGCCGTCGGCAATGACCGCATCCTGATGGTGGCCTCGGACCGTCTGTCGGCCTTCGACGTGATCATGGGCGAGCCCATCCCTGGCAAGGGTGCCTTGCTGACGCAGATGGCCCTGTACTGGTTCGACAAGCTGGGCGATATCTGCCCCAACCATTTGACCGGCGAGGCGCCTGAATCGGCCGTGCAACCGGATGAAGTGGCCCAGGTGCAGTTGCGCTCCATGCTGGTCAAGCGCCTCAAGCCTGTGCCGATCGAGGCCGTGGTGCGTGGCTACCTGGCTGGCAGCGGCTGGAAGGAATACCAGGAATCGCAAGCCGTCTGCGGCGTGCCTCTGCCCGCCGGCCTGATCAACTCCGCCAAGCTGGCCGAGCCCATCTACACGCCGGCAGCCAAGGCCGAAGCCGGCGAGCACGATGAAAACATCACTTTTGAGCGCACCGTTGAGATGGTGGGCTCCGAGCTGGCCGCCCAGATCCGCGATATCAGCATCGCCATCTACAAGAAGGCCGCCGAGATTGCACTGACCAAGGGCATGATCATTGCCGACACCAAGTTTGAGTTCGGCCTGGACGAAGACGGCAAGCTGGTGCTGATGGATGAGGTGCTGACGCCTGACAGCTCGCGCTACTGGCCGGTGGAAGGCTATGCCGACGCACTGGCAACCGGTGCCAACCCGCCCAGCTATGACAAGCAGTTTGTGCGTGACTGGCTGGAGCAGGCCAAGGTCAACGGCAAGCCTTGGGACAAGACGGCACCGGCACCGCGCCTGCCGCAAGAAGTGATTGACAAGACAGCGGCCAAGTACCGCGAAGCGCTGGACCGTCTGACGGCCTGATGGTCGACGACCTGGTGGCTGGTAGATGACTGCGCCGCTGCCCGCTCAGGCAGTGGCGCTCAGCCTGGCATCTGCCTTTTTCAGCCAAAGGCGCAGGCTGTCCACCAGGTCTTTGCGGCTGAACGAGCAGCTCTCCTCATCAAACAGCGCGCTGGATTCCAGACGGTCCAGCAGCTGCAGCAATACCTCCTGGAACTGAGGCGGCAGCGCGCCGAGCAAATCGGTGTAGCTACGTGCCTGCTGGCTCAGGGCCGCTGCATCCATGTGGCCGGCTTCGAAATGGTCCAGCCCATCTTGTAAGGCGCCCAACTGGCGCAGCGCAGCGGTTTGCATCGTGGTCTCCTGGTGGCTCGATATGGCAGCAGTGTAGAGCTCTTTGCGCCGCTAGGGATGCTCTGCAATACCCTCGCCAAGCGGGATGGACGCGAACCAGGAAGACAACGCAGCGGATCGACCGAGACCGCGTTCAGACCACGGCAGCGAGTTTTGCAGAGGGTCCCCTAGTGCCTGGGATTTGCCTGGGGCCATTGGTGGCTGCTCCTTTGCCCAGGCGCAAATGCCCGACAATAGCCCCCATGAATGCCCTGAACATTTCGGAAACCATGCAGGCCCTGGGGCTGCAGGCCAAGCAAGCCTCTGCCCAGATGGCCAAAGCACCTTCTGCCATCAAAAACAAGGCCTTGCTGGCACTGGCGCGTTTGCTGCGCAGCCAGACCGAGGCCTTGCAGGCCGACAACGCCAAGGATCTGGCGCGTGCGCAGGCCAGTGGCCTGTCGGAACCGATGGTCGATCGCCTGCGCCTGACGCCCAAGGTGCTGGAGACCTGCGCCCAAGGCTGCGAGCAGCTGGCCGCTATGGCTGATGTGGTGGGCGAGGTGAGTGGCATGAAGCAGATGCCCAGCGGCATCCGCGTGGGCCAGATGCGCGTGCCTTTGGGTGTTTTCGGCATGATCTATGAAAGCCGTCCCAATGTGACCATCGAGGCGGCCAGCCTGTCGATCAAGAGCGGCAATGCCTGCATCTTGCGCGGCGGCTCCGAGGCCATCGATTCCAACAAGGCGCTGGCGCGTTTGGTGGAGCAGGCGCTGCTGGAGGCCGGTTTGCCCGCCACCGGTGTGCAGCTGGTGCAGACCACCGACCGCGAGGCCGTAGGCCAGCTGATTGCGATGCCCGAATTCGTCGATGTGATCATTCCACGCGGCGGCAAGGGCCTGATCGAGCGCATCAGCCGCGATGCCAAGGTGCCGGTGATCAAGCACCTGGACGGCAACTGCCATACCTATATAGATGCGCCATGCGACCTGGACATGGCCGTCAAGGTGACCGAGAACGCCAAGACCCAGAAGTACAGCCCCTGCAATGCGACGGAGAGCCTGCTGGTGGCACGCGCGGTGGCGGCAGATTTTCTGCCCCGCATTGGCGCCGTGTTTGCAGCCAAGGGTGTGGAGATGCGGGCCGATGCCGAGGCCCTGGCCTTGCTGCAGGCCGTGTCCGGCGCCCGCCTGCAGGCGGCGACGGAGCAGGACTGGTCCGAAGAGTACCTGGCTGCCGTCATCAGCATCAAGGTGGTGGCCGGTGTGGAAGAGGCGATTGCCCATATCAACCATTACTCCAGCCACCATACCGATGCCATCATCACGCGTGACCACATGCATGCGCAGCGGTTTTTGCGCGAGGTGGATTCGGCCAGCGTCATGGTCAACGCCAGCACGCGCTTTGCCGATGGCTTTGAATACGGGCTGGGTGCGGAAATCGGCATCAGCACCGACAAGTTCCATGCCCGGGGCCCTGTGGGCATCGAGGGCCTGACTTCGTTGAAATACATCGTTCTGGGCGAAGGCGAAGTGCGCGGCTGAGCCCGGTAGCGGCCAGCCCCTGCGGCTGGTCGGGCGCCGATCTTTGCAGACCGGCCGCCTCCCGCCCACGTTATGATGCGGCCATGCCAAGCCGCTCCCTAGCGGCTGGCGCCTCATGATATGAAAATTCTGATCCTCGGCGCAGGCCGCGTCGGCGAGAGTGTCGCCGAAAGCTTGCTGAGCGAAAAAAATGACATCACCGTGGTCGACACGGATGGTGTGCGCCTGCGCGATCTCGAAGCCCGCTTTGATCTGCGCGGCGTCGTGGGCAACGGCATCAGCCCTGAAGTGATGGCCGAGGCCGGTGCGGCGGACACCGACATGCTGATCGCCTGCACCTCCCAGGACGAAACCAATCTGACCGCGTGCAAGATCGCGCAGGTGCTGTTCAACATCCCCACCCGCATTGTGCGCGTGCGCTCGGTGGCACTCAAAAGCCATGCCGAGCTGCTGTCCGACACCGGCTTTGGGGTGACACATGCCTTCTGCCCCGAAGAAGCACTGATGGGCTACATCGGCAAGCTGGTGACCTACCCCGAGGCGCTGCAGGTGCGCGAGTTTGCCCAGGGCCATGTGGCGTTGGCGTCAGTGCGCGCGCGCGGCGGCGCGCCGGTGGTGGGCTTGAGCGTGGCCGATGTGCGCCAGAACCTGCCCCATGGCACGGTGCGTGTGGTCGGCGTGTACCGCCGCTTTCACCACGAGGCCGACCGCCTGGTGCCGACCGAGGGCAGCACCCGCATCGAGCCGGGTGACGAGGTGTTTGTGCTGTCGGACAAGGAGCAGCTGGGCGATGTGCTGGCAGCCTTCAACCGCCAGGTGGGTGAACAGGCCGAGGTGGTGCGCCGCGTGATGGTGGCCGGCGGTGGGCGTGTGGGCATGCGCCTGGCGCGCGCGCTGACCAAGGAATCCCGGCGCTTCCAGGTCAAGATCATCGAGAAAAGCGAGGACCGCTGCGTTTATCTGGCCTCGCGCCTGCCGTCGGATGTGCTGGTGCTCAAGGGCGATGCGACCGACGAGACCTTGATGGAGAACGAGAACGTCGAGGATGTGGACCTGTTCGTGGCCATCACCGATGATGACGAAGACAACATCATGTCCTGCCTGCTGGCCAAGAAGCTGGGCGCGACCCGGGTGCTGGCGCTGATCAACCGCCGCACCTATGCCGACCTGATGCATGGCACGCAGATTGATATTGCGCTGTCGCCCGCCCAGGCCACCCTGGGCGAGTTGCTGGCCTATGTGCGCCAGGGCGATGTGCAGGCCGTGCACAGCCTGCGCCGTGGCGTGGCCGAGGCGATCGAGATTGTGGCGCGCGGCGACGCCAAGACCTCGCGGGCCGTGGGCCGGCGGGTGGGCAGCCTGCGCCTGCCGCGCGATGTGCACATCGGCATGATTGTGCGCGGCCTGCCCGAGCCCGATGCACGCAACACCAATGGCAGCGAGGCGGCCGAGCGTGATGACGACGAGCGCGATGACGAGAAGGTGGAGGTGATCGTGCCCACCAGCGGCACCATCATCCAGAGCAATGACCATGTCATTCTCTTCTTGCCGAACAAGCGCCTGGTGCATGAGGTCGAGGCCCTGTTCCGTGTCGGGGTGACCTTTTTCTAGGCCCGGCCGATGACTGATCTTCGACCCGTGCTGCGCGTATTGGGCATTTTGCTGCTGATGTTTGGCGGCACGATGGCCGTGCCCGCGATCTCCTCGCTGTGGGCGGACGATGGCGTATTTGGCGTCTACCCGCTGACCATGGGCATCACCTGGGCCTGCGGCACGGTGCTGTGGTGGATGGCGCGGCATGAGCAGCGTGAGCTGCAGGCGCGCCACGGCATCATGCTGGTCGCCTTTGTCTGGATGGTGTTCCCGCTGTTTGCGGCGCTGCCGCTCTACCTGGGCTTTGAGCGCATCGACCGGGCGCTGAGCTGGCAGCATGCCTACTTTGAAGCGGTCTCGGGCCTCACGACCACCGGCTCCACCGTGCTCAACCATGTGGATACCTTGCCGGTGTCGCTCAACATCTGGCGCACCTTTCTGCAGTGGATGGGCGGCATGGGCATCCTGATTCTGGCTGTGGCCATCCTGCCGATGATTGGCATGGGCGGCAGCCAGCTCTTCCGCGCCGAGGCCGCCGGCCCGGTGAAGGACACCAAGCTCACGCCGCGCATGGCTGAGACCGCCAAGGGGCTGTGGGGTGTGTACGGCCTGTTTTCCGTGCTCTGCGCGCTGGCCTACTGGCTGGCCGGCATGACGCCGCTGGACGCGGTGATGGTCATGTTCACCACGGTGAGTCTGGGCGGCCTTACCCCCCATGACGCCAGCTTTGCCTATTTCAATTCTCCGCTGATCGAGGGGATCTGCACCGTCTTCATGCTGCTGGCCAGCTGCAACTTCGCGCTGTATTTTGTGGCCATCCGCAAGCGCAATGTCTGGGTGCTGTACCGGCAGCCTGAGTTCCGCGCCACCATCGGCACCTTGCTGGGTGGCGGCTTGCTGGTGGCGGCACTGCTGTGGTTCAAGGGGGTGTATGGCCCGCTGGAATCGCTGCGCATGGGCGTTTTCCACACCGTATCGGTTGCGACCACCACCGGCTATGCAGCCGTCGATTTCGGGCTGTGGCCGCCTTTTGCGCCGGTCTTCATGCTGCTGCTGTCGGGGGTGGCCACCAGTGCGGGCTCGACCGGCGGCGGTATCAAGATGATCCGCATGCTGCTGCTGCTCAAGCAAACCCGGCGTGAAATGCGGCGCCTGGTGCACCCCAATGCAGTGCAGCCGGTGACGGTGGGCGGCCTGGCGGTGGATGAGCGGGTGATTTTCTCGGTGCTGGCCTTCATGCTGGTGTACTGCGCCACCATTGCGGTGCTGACCATGGCCTTGCTGTTCACCGACATGGATCTGCAGAACGCGCTGGGCGCCGTGCTTGCCAGCGTGAACTGTGCCGGTGTAGGCTGGGGCGATCTGGGCCCCAGCAACAATTTTGCCGGGCTGACCAGCTTCCAACTGAGCGTGACCACCTTGGGCATGCTGATGGGCCGGCTGGAGATCCTCAGCTTTCTGGCCCTGTTGACGCCGGCTTTCTGGCGAAGGTGAGTGCTTGCTAGGTGGGGCGGCTGCAAAGTTCTGGTGACTTTGGCCCTCAACTCTCTACAATTGGTACTCAATTGTTTTTTGCTCGTTTTTTTTGAGCCCTCAAACAGTATTCATTTATGGTCCCGAATCTCATAACAGCCCTAACGGGGCCCATCAACGAATTGGAACAGCGCATGCTCGATGCCATGCCCGCGATCGAGCGCTGGTTCCGTCTGGAGTGGATGGAGCACACGCCTCCGCTCTATTCGTCGGTGGATATCCGCAATGCCGGCTTCAAGCTCGCACCGGTTGATACCAATCTGTTCCCCGGCGGTTGGAACAACCTGACGCCAGAGATGGTGCCGCTGGCCGTGCAATCGGCGATGGCTGCGATTGAAAAGATCTGCCCCGAGGCGCGCAACCTGCTGATCATTCCCGAGAACCAGACGCGCAACCCCCAGTACCTGGCCAACCTGGTGCAGCTGCAGCACATCTTCTCGATGGCGGGCCTGAATGTGCGCATCGGCTCGATCGACCCGGAGGTCAAGGAGACCATCAAGCTCAAGGTCGGCAACAAGGAGCTGGTGATTGAGCCGGCGCTGCGCCATGGCCGCCGTGTGGGCCTGAAGTATTTTGATCCCTGCACGATCTTGCTGAACAACGACCTGTCGACCGGCGCGCCCGGCATTCTGGAAGAGGTCTACGAGCAGTTTGTGCTGCCGCCGCTGCATGCGGGCTGGAGCGTGCGCCGCAAGAGCCGCCATTTTCAGAGCTACGAAGAGGTGGCCAAGCGCTTTGGCAAGCTGATGGGGATCGATCCCTGGCTGATCAACCCGATGTTCAGCAGCCGCAAGGGCGTGGACTTTACCGATGGCAGCGAGCATGCGCTCGATGAGTTGCGTGAAGATGTCGACGTGATGCTGACCAAAGTGCGCCGCAAGTACAAGGAATACGGCATCAAGGAAACGCCCTTTGTCGTCGTCAAGGCCGACAACGGCACCTATGGCATGGGCGTGATGAGCGTGCATGACGCCAAGGAGCTGCGTCAGCTGTCGGTCAAGACCAAGAACCAGATGTCGCTGGTCAAGGACGGCCAGCAGGTCCATGACATGATCATCCAGGAGGGTGTGCAGACCGTCGAGCGCATGGACAAGGAAGCGGCCGAGCCGGTGGTCTACATGATTGACCGCTATGTGGTCGGCGGCTACTACCGTGCCCATTCCGACAAGGGCGCGGAGGACAACCTCAATGTGCCGGGCGCGCATTTCATCCCGCTGTCGTTCGAGCACGGTATCTCGCCGGGCGACTCGGTCGGGGCCAGCGCGCCCAACCGCTTCTATATGTATGGTGTGGTGGCGCGCCTGGCGATGCTGGCGGCCAGCTATGAGCTGGAGGCGACCGATCCGGACGCCGAAATCTACGACTGAGCCGATTGCGGCTCTCCTGCAACCTCTGATTCGCTCGCTGCTGATCCGCCATTCGGGCTTGTCCGGATGCGCGGCCTCACTGCGGGCGCAACAACAGGCGCACAATGCAAACCAATCCACTACAAGCATGCCTGATGCGGCATGGCACAAAGGCTTGATGTGCAACACAACAATAAATCCGCACTGCCCGCGCTGACCCTAGGCGCCATCGGGGTGGTGTATGGCGATATCGGCACCAGCGTGCTGTACTCGCTCAAAGAGGTGTTCGGCTCCGGCCATGTGCCTTTCACCCACGACAATGTCTACGGCGTCCTGTCCATCCTGTTCTGGACCCTGACCCTGATCGTCTCGCTCAAATACGTGGTCCTGGTGCTGCGGGCGGACAACAACGGCGAAGGCGGGCTGATCGCCATGCTGGCACTGGCCTCGCAGGCGGTCAAAGACAAACCCAAGCTGCGCTCGGTGCTGATGCTGGTCGGCATCTTCGGCACCTGCCTCTTCTATGGCGATGGCGTGATCACGCCGGCCATCTCGGTGCTCTCGGCGGTTGAAGGCCTGGAGGTGGTCTCGCCCGGCTTCAAGTCCTGGGTGATTCCGCTCACCTTGGTGGTCCTGCTGCTGCTGTTCTGGGTGCAGAAGCGGGGCACGGCGGGCATCGGTAAGTTCTTCGGACCCATCATGGTGGTCTGGTTCCTCTGCATTGCCGCCTTGGGTATCTGGAACATCGTGGACCACCCACAGGTGCTGTGGGCGCTCAGCCCGCACCATGCGCTGGGCTTCATCGGCCGCCATCCGGGCATCAGCTTCATCATTCTAGGCGCCGTGGTGCTCTGCGTGACGGGTGCAGAGGCCTTGTATGCCGACATGGGCCATTTCGGCCGCAAACCCATTCGCCTGGCCTGGTTCAGTATTGCAATGCCATCGCTGGTGCTGAATTACTTTGGCCAGGGCGCGCTGGTGCTGGAGAACGCAGAAGCGGTGAAGAACCCCTTCTTCATGCTGGCGCCGGGCTGGGCGCTGCTGCCCCTGGTGCTGCTCGCGACTATGGCGACGGTGATTGCATCGCAGGCGCTGATCACCGGCGCCTTCAGCGTCACCAAGCAGGTCATCCAGCTGGGCTACCTGCCGCGCATCCAGATCCTGCACACCAGCGTGCGCGACACCGGGCAGATCTACATCCCGTTCGTGAACTGGGCGCTGTTCCTGACCATTGTGCTGGCGGTGATCCTGTTCAAGTCCAGCAGCAATATGGCGGCGGCCTACGGGATCGCGGTGACCCTGGACATGACCATCACCACGGTGCTCACCTTCTTTGTGCTGCGCTACGGCTGGAAATATGCGCTCTGGATGGCGCTGGCGCCGACGGTTTTCTTCTTCTGCATCGATATCACCTTCTTCGCCTCCAACCTGCTCAAGCTGCTCGATGGCGGCTGGTTCCCGCTGGCCATTGGCCTGTGCCTGTTCGTCGTGATGATGACCTGGAAGCGCGGGCGCGAGCTGGTCTACGAAAAGCTGCATGCCGATGGCATCGATCTGCAGTCCTTCCTGCAGATGGTGTTGCAGGCGCCGCCCACGCGGGTGCCGGGCACGGCGGTGTTCCTGACATCCGACGCCCATGTGGTGCCCACGGCCTTGCTGCACAACCTCAAGCACAACAAGGTGCTGCATGAGCAGAACATGTTCGTCAACATCGTCTACCACGAGGTGCCCTGGATCGGCCTGGAAAAGCGCGCTGTGATCGAGCCGCTGGGCGGTGACTGCTGGCGCGTGCAGCTGAACTACGGCTTCAAGAACGATGTGGATGTGCCCAATGCGCTGCACCAGCTGCGCGGCCATGGCTGCGATACCGGGCAGATGGTGACCAGCTACTTCCTCTCGCGCGACGTGTTTGTGCCTACGGACAAGGCCAGCGCCGGCATGGCACCTTGGCGGCAGAAGTTGTTTGCCCAGATGCACCACAATGCAGCAGGTGCGGCAGAGTTCCTGCTGCTGCCGAGCAACAGCGTGGTGGAGTTGGGCTCCAAACTCGAAATTTAACCAGCCAGGGCTTTGGATCCGCTGCGCACCCCCCAGGCCAGCGAACACCGTGGCGGCGTGAAAGGGTGTATGCGGTTTTTCAAGGACATGAGCGCATCGGCGCTCATCGCAGGCTTTGTCACGGTGCTGGTGGGCCTGACCAGTTCCATCGCGATTGTGTTCCAGGCAGCGCAAAGCTTTGGCGCCACGCCCGCGCAGGTCTCGTCCTGGGTCTGGTCGCTGGGTATTGGTGTGGGCCTGTGCTGCTGGGTGCCCAGCATTTTGCTGCGCAAGCCCGTGGTGGTGGCCTGGTCCACGCCCGGGGCGGCCGTGCTGGCCACGGCCGGTGCCACCGGCGCGTTTGGCATGGGCGATGCCATTGGCGCCTTCATCATCAGTGCCGTATTGATTGCCGTGGTGGGCATGACGGGCTGGTTCGAGCGCCTGATGAACCGCATCCCGATTGCCATCGCTTCGGCACTGCTCGCGGGCGTGCTGACCCGTTTTGGCCTGGATGCCTTTGCCGCTGCGCAGACCAATACCTGGCTGGTGGTGGCCATGCTGGTCACCTACCTGCTGGGCCGGCGCCTGTTGCCGCGCTATGCGGTCATGCTCACCTTGGCCGTCGGCATTATGGTGGCGCTGCTGCAGCACAAGATCCAGTGGTCTGCCGTGCAGCCGGGGTTGACGATGCCGGTGTTCACCATGCCCAGCTTCAGCTGGCAAGCCGCCATCAGCCTGGCGCTGCCGCTGTTTGTTGTCACCATGGCCTCGCAGAACCTGCCCGGCGTGGCCATCATCCGTGGCTCGGGCTATGACCTGCCCATCTCCAAGCTGATCACGATGACGGGCCTGGCCACCTTGCTGCTCGCGCCCTTTGGCGCCTTTGGCATCAACCTGGCGGCCATCACGGCAGCGATTTGCATGGGGCCGGAATCCCACCCCGACAAGGCCAGGCGCTATGCCGCTGCCGTGGTCTGCGGTGTCATCTATGTGCTGATTGGCTGGTTTGGGGTCGTCATTGCGGGACTGCTGACCGCGTTCCCGCATGAGCTGGTGGTGGCAATCGCCGGCATCGCGCTGCTGGGCACCATCGGGGGCGGGCTGCATACGGCCTTGCAAGGCGAGCAGTACCGCGAAGCGGCGCTGATCACCTTCCTGGTGGCGGTGAGTGGCGTGACAATAGCCGGAGTGGGATCGGCCTTTTGGGGCGTGGTCGCAGGCAGCCTTGCGCTTTTTGTGCAACATTACGGCAAGCGCCGCTCCGCTTGAGCACGCCTAGTTCTGTCCGTTTCTGCTTGCATATCCCACTGGTGGGCATGCAAGGCCATTGAATACACAGGGCGGCCACCAGGCCGCCGACCCACACCATGCATATCCTCTTTGTTGCCGATCCGCTTGAGTCCTTCAAGATTTACAAGGACAGTACCTTCGCGATGATGCGCAGCGCCCAGGCGCGCGGCCACCGCATCACGGTTTGTGAGCCACGGCATATCCGCTGGATCAGCGGCGAGAAGGTCTCGGCCCAGGTGCGCGACATTGTGCTGACCGGCGACGAATCGCATTGGTTCGACGAAGCGCCCGGCCGCCGTGCCGAGCTGGCCGAGTTCGACGCCATCGTCATGCGCAAGGATCCGCCCTTCGACAGCGAGTACTTCTATGCCACCCATTTGCTGGGCCAGGCAGAGCGCGAAGGCGCCAAGGTCTTCAACAAGCCAGCGGCTTTGCGCGACCACCCCGAAAAGCTGGCGGTGATGGAGTTTGCCGAATACGCGCCCGTGACCCTGGTCACCCGCAGTCCCCAAGATATCCGCGACTTCCACGCCCAGCACAAGGACATCATCCTCAAGCCGCTGGACGGCATGGGCGGCATGGGCATCTTCCGCGTTGGTGCCGATGGCATGAACCTGGGCAGCATCATCGAAACCCTGAACCTCGACGGCGCCCAAAGCGTCATGGTGCAGAAGTACCTGCCTGAAATCACCAAGGGCGACAAGCGCGTTCTGATCATTGGTGGCCAGCCCGTGCCTTTCTGCCTGGCGCGCATTCCGCAGGGCAATGAAGTGCGCGGCAACCTGGCCGCTGGCGGCAAGGGTGTGGCACAGGCGCTGGAGCCGGAAGACCGGGCCATTGCCGAGCACATCGGCGCGGCCCTGGCGCCCCGTGGCTTGCTGCTGATCGGTCTGGACATCATTGGCCACCGCATCACCGAGATCAATGTGACCAGCCCCACCTGCTTCCAAGAGATCGAACAGCAGGCCGGGTTCCCGGTCGGCGACATGTTCGTCGAAGCGCTGGAAAAAGCCGTTGCCGGAGCCGTCTGACACACGGCTGCAAAAAACTCCGACGTTTTCCTGGAGCCCCGGGAAAACGCCTATACAATAGCGTCTATCGACAGCACGATGCCTTGCAAAGCTGCCAGACTCGAAAGAGGGCGGTTCGCAAGGTTTGTTTTTTTGAGGTGCTGACAAGGGGATGGCGGAGACGCTGAAAACTTTGTCAAACAGTTCAAAAAGCTGTGCTACAATACAAGGCTTCGCTGATCGCGGCGAAGGAGGTTCAAGGGTTGAGGCTCTTGGGTCAGGTCTTTAAAAATTAACAGCCGATAAGCGTGGGCGTTTGGTGGCGATTGCCATAT
>Ga0308156_1000378_pt1 | contig 97077 bp, 90 predicted proteins | sample PhyAR2_FD_201041 | JGI IMG/M metagenome (GOLD analysis project Ga0308156, IMG submission 201041) | Phyllosphere microbial communities from UC Gill Tract Community Farm, Albany, California, United States - DLSL A.R2 | ecosystem: Host-associated > Plants > Phyllosphere > Unclassified | place: USA... | reverse complement strand
CAATTGGGTTTGGGTTGAGGATTTGGTTGGAGGTTGTTGGGTTTTAGAGTATGGAATTCTACGAGTGATAAAGGGGCACCAGGTCTTCATGCTACCACCCCGATTGTCATCCTGAAAGGATCTCAACACGAATCTTTCCATGCGCATGTTATCGGCGGGGTCGGGATTCCTACGGAAATCGAAGATTCGACGGAGTCAATGACAAAGTGTGTGGTTATGGTTTTAGTATGTAATATGGATATTCCACAGAGTCACAAAAAGTCGTCGACTGTCGGGGCCTGAGGCTCTCGAAGGCCCGCACACCCTGTCAGGACTGGTGGCTTCGAGTGCCTCAGCCACCATTGGGGTTTGGGTTGAGGATTTGGTTGGAGGTTGTTGGGTTTTAGAGTATGGAATTCTACGAGTGATAAAGGGGCACCAGGTCTTCATGCTACCATCCCAATTGTCATCCTGAAAGGATCTCAACTCGAATCTTTCCATGCGCATGTTATCGGCGAGGTCGGGATTCCTACGGAATGACAAAGACAGAGGGTATCTTCATTCTATCACCCCGATTGTCATCCCGTAGGGATCTCAACGCGAATCTTTCCATGCGCATGTTATCGGCGAGGTCGGGATTCCTACGGAAATCGAAGATTCGACGGAGTCAATGACAAAGTGTGTGGTTATGGTTTTAGTATGTAATATGGATTATTCCACGGAGCGACAAAAAGTCGTCGACTGTCGGGGCCTGAGGCTCTCGAAGGCCCGCACACCCTGTCAGGACTGGTGGCTTCGAGTGCCTCAGCCACAATTGGGTTTGGGTTGAGGATTTGGTTGGAGGTTGTTGGGTTTTAGAGTATGGAATTCTAAGAGTGATAAAGGGGCACCAGGTCTTCATGCTACCATCCCAATTGTCATCCTGAAAGGATCTCAACTCGAATCTTTCCATGCGCATGTTATCGGCGAGGTAGGGATTCCTACCGAATGACAAAGACAGAGGGTATCTTCATGCTACCACCCCGATTGTCATCCTGAAAGGATCTCAACACGAATCTTTCCATGCGCATGGTATCGGCGGGGTCGGGATTCCTACTGAATGACAAAGTGTGTGGTTATGGTTTTAGTATGTAATATGGATTATTCCACGGAGCGACAAAAAGTCGTCGACTGTCGGGGCCTGAGGCTCTCGAAGGCCCGCTATGCCACCGCCAAAAAACAACGGCTCCTCATGGGAGCCGTTGGGAATCTATTGTTATTGGGCCTGCTGCATTACGCCGCCGCTTTCTTCTTTCTTGGTCTGGTTGAGGATGTTGGCATCTTCCTTGGCCAGCTTGTTTTTCGTCGGGATCTTGTAATTGACGGAGAGTCCGAAGTTTCGGGTGTCGTACTTGCTTCTGATGTAGACGGCCTGGCCTGTCGGCGGGTTGGAGCGCACCTGCATCACCTGTCCGTTGAAGATATCATTGGCAAATAGGGACACGGTAAGACGGTTGTCCATGAATTTCTTGGTCACGGTAAGGTCGAACGAATTGTTGAACGGTTTCTCGGCCGTGAAGTAGAAGTACCCTGCTTTTGGGGTGAGGTAACTGTAGTTGGCCGTCAGCTTAATATCTTTCGGGAGAATGATCTGGGTCATGATGTTGAAGATCCAGAAGCCTTTGTTGTTCAGGTTGTCGATATCATGTTTCTGGTACCCGGCATAGAGGTACATGAAGTTGATCTTATCGGGATTGAAATTAAACTTCATAATCTCGCTCAGCGGCTTGCTGAAGATCATAAAAGGAACGGGCAATCCAAGATTGAAATTATGGATCTTCATATCCGAGATATTGATCTGCTCATTATATAAATTCAGGCCGTCTTTACGGATGATCTGGGCCACCTGGTTTTTTGCCGAGCTCACGCTGTAGCCGATGAAGGCATAGTCGAAGGCTGAGATCTTCAGTTCATAATTGTCGAAGATGGTCGGCTGAAGATTGGGGTTCCCGGTCACCTGGGTATTGGGACCCTGGAAGGTCACGTTGTTAGGGTTCAGGGCGGAGATGCTCGGTAAGCTGATCTTTTTGTTGTAATTGGCGGCGACATACACCTGGTTCATGAGGTTGTACTGAACACTGGCATTCGGAAATAATTTAAACTTATTAAAAGGAATAAGGTCGGCCTCGGTAAGCACATTGTTTTTATCGTAAAACCGTGTAATTCCTGAAATGTCGTAGTTTTCGGCGCGGGTCCCCAAGATGAAATCGAACTTTTTCAGCTTTGCCTGGAGTTCCAGGTAGGTAGAGGTCGTCTGCCGGGTGTAATCGAGATTGGTAATGCCTTTGCTTTCGGTCTCGTAATCCTGTCTTTCATATAAGCCTCCTAAGCTCACTTTTCCACCGTCAAGGAGTTTGATGGGCTGCGAATAATCCACTTTAAAATTCGCAATATTCATATCAGATTTGTTATCCAGGATGCTGTTGCGTCCCGGATTATAGAAGTATTCCTGATTCTGAACAAAAGTTCCGTCCTGAAAGAAATTATCCTGGGCAAATTTACTGTCGGATCTTGTGTAGCCGAACTGGAAATCGAGCTTCTGAGATTTGTCGGTAAAACGTTTCTGATAGGTTACGACCGCTTCCTGTCTTAAGTTGTCGGTATGTGCCGCGTCAGAGGAAGAATACCGCGCTTCCCGGAGGTCTTTGGGATCGTTTTGATAAGGTAAAAATCCATGTCCGTCACTTCCGGTATAATTGTCATTATTGTTGTGGTAGATATCATAGTTTAAAAGCAATCGATCCTGCCCCAGGTCAAAAGTTAATCCTGATTTGGCAAAATACCCCCTTCCAAACCGGTTGGTATTGCTGGTTAAGAGATCGTCCTGTTTACCGGTCAGCATACTTTCGCGGTAGTTCTGGCCGACGTTCAACTGCCATCCGAAGATCTTATTTCTGGCATTCAGGTTTACGGAATTGCTGGTTCTGCTCCTGAATTTATCATAGTTCGTAAACGAGTAGTTCCCGGAATAGGTGGCCGTTAAATATTTATTGGCATTTTTGTTGGTAATGATGTTCATGATGGCTCCCCCGGAAGTCGCGGGGAACTCGGCACCCGGCTGGGTGATCACTTCGATCCGGTCTACGGAATTGGCAGGCATCCCTTCCAGGAAGGAATTCAGCTCATTGGAGGTGATATTTAAAGGTCTTCCGTTGAGGTACACATCCAATACCTTTCCCTGGTACATCATCCCGGCAATGTCGGTAGAGACGAGTCCCGGTAGCTTTTTAATGCCTTCTAAAACATTTCCGTTATTCAGCTGCGGCTGCTCCGAAAAGTCGAAAATGGTACGGTCGGCTTTCTGCTCAACGGCTTTTTTAGTTTTGGTGATGGTGACTCCTTCAATTTCTTTTTCTTTAACCTGGTTATTGGTCTTTTCCTGGGCATAGGTAATGACCGTGCCCAGAAATGATAAAGCGATAATAGTTTTTTTCATAATGTCCTGTCGTACCAGGTTAGACGCACGAAAATGTTTTTTGTTACAGGGGTTAAGCTTTATTTTATATACTTTAAAACAGATTCGGGTTTGTATTTAGGGCTTCTCTTCAGGAAATCCATGAAAAAGGCGGTGTGGGTACCTCCCATGAGCAGGACGATACGGTCGTTTTTACTGACGCTGATCTTATTGAAGTTCGAAAACATCACGAGGTTCCGGTGATATATTTTAGCGGCTTCGTCAGCCCCTTCGTTCCCGTCTTTTGTGGAGACGAAAGTAAGCATGTCTGCATTGATATTGATCAGCATATCCAGCATCTGCGGATGATTGTTGAGCTTAAACAGTTCGCGGAAGGTCATTTTATCCTCAGGGTATTTTTTCTCAGCGGCATCCACGAGTGCGCCATATTGCTGATAGGTGGCGTCGTCCCGTTTGTTCTTGAGATGATAGTACAGGCTGTAGTCGTATCCTTCTTTATAATCGATACCGAAAATTTTAGACGTACCGGACAGCCTGCCGATTTCGTAGGCCAGCAGCTCGATCTCCCCCGGGTTTTTGTATTGCTTTTCCGGATTCTGAAGGTATTCCTGGTAGTCTTTCTGAAGAGCAGCGTTGTTTTCGGGAAGGTCTTCCACCACGATAATGGTCGGCCTGAATGCGGCGATCTCCGCGGCGATTTCATGGATCCTTCTTTTATTTTCTGCGTTGTGCTCATCAAATTCGGTCGTGTTTGCATCAGAAGTACTGCCCATGTGAAAGGTAGCGATGTTTAAAACAGGAACGGCATCGTCTAATTTATCTTTAAACTGAAACGTCTGGGCCTGGAAAGAAATGGCAAAGGCAAGAAGGAACGTGGTGATATGTATTGTTTTCATGGTAAGTATGGTTAAATTCTTTAATGGTACGGTAAGTTTTCTGTGTACAGTCTTATTTCAAAGAATCAAATTCTGTATAATTAAAATCAGGCGATGATGTGAATAGCTGTCTCAGAACAGAGGCGTGCCCATTGCCGACGATGACCAGCAACCGGTCTTCCGGACCATGCGGGATATTCTGAATATTTCTGAAGATTCTCAGGTTTCTGTCGTACCAGTACAGGGCCAGCATATCGGCACCGTCATGTGCTCTCAGCTTAAAATCGCCACTCAGGTATGCTCCGTATTCATGCTGATGGTATTCTTTCCCGTTCATATATTTGAAAAGGTCCAGCAGCGATCTGAAGTTTTTGGGTTCCGAGCTTTTAAAGAAAGCATCGTATTGTTTTGAAACAGGATCATCGCTCTGAAAGTCATATTCGGCACTCAGATTCTTAAAGTACAGGGAATCGGTCTTGCCAAATTTTTCCTGCAGGTCATCCAGCACCGAGTTGGCATCTATGCTGTACAGCTCGTTGATCTTAAGCTCTTTGGCAATACGCATGGCCAGCTGATAACGCTCGTCCCTTTTACCGGCATACTTTCCTTCGTTGTATTCTTTCAGCTTCTGGTTGGCATTCCAGTTCGGAAATGCTTCGATGGCAATTTTGGTTGGCCTGAACTTTTTAATATATTCCACAAGAGCAGTGACTTCTTTGGCCGTTTTCGGAGACAGCACGTCTACCTGATCGCCTTTCTCAGTCTTGTGGGCATCAAGATTCGGATAATCGAAATGGAAGGATCCTACGACGAGCACTTTTGCTTTGGGATCGGGAAAATATTCCGCCGGCTTTTTCTGAGCGGTCATGAAGGCTGATAAACAAACGAGAAATGTATAGAGTACTGTTTTCATAAATAGGGATTGAGGTTAATAATAGGCTGTCCTGTTGCTGACAAAATTATTGCTTGTGGCCAGAAGACGAAATGCCGTTTCGACCAACCGTCCCAAAACATGGGCAAAATAAACTCATCGGAAAAAATGAAGGGTTTATCGAAAAAACAGCGTGCATGTTCATAGAAAATCTATTTTTGCGGTATGAAAAACAATAAGCTGCTATATCTGCATATCTTCTTCTGGATCATCTATATTACCGGGGCGGTGCTGATTCCTTATTTTGTGTTTCATTCCAATGGTACTCTGTTTAATATCACCTTCTTTATCACCAGCATCACCTGTTTCTACGTCAACTATTTTATTGTCGTTCCCAGGTTTTTTGATGCCGACAAGATCTATAAGTCCTTTTTTGCTTTTTTCCTCAGTGTAAGTTCTTTTGTACTGGTAAGGTATTTTGCAGAAGAGTGGTTTCTGCCAACCTATTTCGGTATCAGGAATTATTCGGAGGATACCGGTTTCGGCTATTATTTCTTCGACAATATTTTTTACAGCAGCACCACGATCTTTATCAGCACGACCTTTTGGTTCTTTAAATATTCCCTCATTGCAGAAGAAGAAAAGTCTCAGCTTATCGAGGCCCGGAAAACGGCAGAGCTTCAGGCGCTGAAAACCCAGATCAACCCTCATTTTATATTTAATTCTTTAAATAATATCTATTCCCTGGTCTACCAGAAGTCGGATAATGCCCTCCCCGCCATCGAAGAGCTGAGCCGGCTCCTCCGGTACAGTACAAAAGACCTCGGTGAAGACCGGATTGCTCTGGAAAAAGAAATCGGCTATATCGAAAGCCTGATGGCGCTGGAAAAACTCAGGATTAAAAACCCGGAACTGCTGGTCCTGGAAAAGAAAATCCTTCATCCGAATCTCAGCATCTCACCGATGATCCTGGTTCCATTTGTTGAAAATGCTTTTAAACACGGTGATTTCAGGAATAAAGGTTTTGATATGAAGATCTCTGATGAAGACAGGATACTTCGCTTTTACCTTTTAAATTATAAAAGAGAAAAGATGAAAGATACGCTGTCGGGGATCGGTATCGAAAATGTAAGAAAAAGACTGGATATCCTGTACCCCGGGAAATATTCGCTGGACATCAAAAGCTCCGAAACGGAATTCATCGTTGATTTAAAAATTGATCTGGGAGATGAAAACCATTAAATGTATTATTGTCGATGACGAGCCACTGGCCATCTCTCTGCTGGAAAATTATGTAAGGGAAATTCCTTTCCTCGAGCTGGTCTTTTCCTCTGAAAATCCCATTGAAGCGTTGGAATATATTCAGCATAATGCGTGTGATCTTGTGTTTCTAGATATCCAGATGCCGGAACTTACCGGGATCAATTTCATGAAGATCCTTGGCGATAAGGTGAAATATGTGTTGACGACCGCCTATTCCGAATATGCGCTGGAAGGCTATGAACACCATATCGTAGATTATCTCCTGAAGCCCATTTCTCTTGAACGTTTTCGCAAAAGTGCTTTGAAGGCGCAGGAACGTTTTTCATTGGGTAAGCAGGAGCAAAGCCATTTCTTTGTAAAAGCTTCAGGAAAGCAGCACCGGATCACCTTTGAAGATATCCTTTATATTGAAAGTATCAGGGATTATGTGAATATAAAGACCCTGGAGGAAGAGTTTATTGTCTTAGATACCTTAAAGTCGATGGAACAGCAGCTTCCGGAAAGCTCTTTTGTAAGAATTCATAAGTCTTTTATTATTAATATGAGCCAGATTAAAAACATCGGCACTAAAAAGATCATCATTAACCCTGACCATGAAATCCCGATAGGGGAGAACTACAGGATGAATTTGCTGACCAGACTCAAATAAAAAAGCAACTCCACGCCGGAGTTGCTTTTTCTATGATTAATTAAATCTAACAATTAATTTTTCTCTTGTTGCTTAATCAGGTTTAATGCAGAACCTGCTTTAAACCATTCGATCTGCTGATCGTTATAGGTATGGTTAGCCATCACGATATCTTTGGTTCCGTCTGCGTGAACGAATTCCAAAGTAAGCTGTTTTCCCGGAGCAAACTGCTCAAGATCAAGGAAGTTAACGGTGTCGTCTTCCTGTACTTTATCGTAATCAGCTTCATTGGCAAACGTTAATCCAAGCATCCCTTGTTTCTTAAGGTTGGTTTCGTGGATTCTTGCAAATGATTTTACCAATACTGCTTTTACGCCAAGGTGTCTCGGTTCCATTGCCGCGTGCTCTCTTGAAGATCCTTCACCGTAGTTCTGATCTCCTACCACAATCGACGGAACACCAGCTGCTTTGTAAGCTCTCTGTACCGCAGGAACTTCACCGTATTCACCGGTAAGCTGGTTTTTCACTTTGTTGGTTTCCATGTTGTAAGCGTTTACCGCACCGATCAGCATGTTGTTGGAAATGTTGTCTAAGTGACCTCTGTATTTCAACCATGGTCCGGCCATAGAGATGTGGTCGGTCGTACATTTTCCGAATGCTTTGATCAGCACTTTTGCGCCTGAAATATTTCTTCCGTCCCAAGCCGGGAATTCTTCCAATAGCTGAAGTCGGTCTGAAGTCGGGCTTACATTTACCGTAACGTGAGATCCGTCTTCAGATGGTGCCTGGTATCCTGCGTCTTCTACCGCAAAACCTTTGGCAGGTAATTCGGAACCTTTTGGCTCGTCTAATCTGATCTGCTCACCGGCTTCGTTGGTTAACGTATCTGTAATAGGATTAAAGTCTAATCTTCCGGAAATGGCTACCGCAGCCACCATTTCAGGGGAAGCTACGAAAGCGTGCGTATTTGGGTTACCATCTGCTCTTTTCGCAAAGTTTCTGTTGAAAGAGTGGATGATGGAGTTTTTCTCTCCTTTTTCAGCACCTTCTCTGTCCCACTGCCCGATACATGGTCCGCAAGCGTTGGTAAAGATTCTCGCGTTTTCGAATTTTCTGAAAGAGTCTAGGAATCCGTCTCTCTCAGCGGTATATTTTACCTGTTCCGATCCTGGGTTGATTCCTAAGATGGCTTTAGGTTTAACGCCTTTTGCCACAGCGTCTTCCACGATAGAAGCCGCTCTTGATAAATCTTCATAAGAAGAGTTGGTACAAGATCCGATCAATGCCCATTCAACTTCAAGTGGCCATCCGTTGGCTTCCGCTTTTGCTCTGAATTCAGAAACAGGCGTTGCCAGGTCCGGAGTGAAAGGCCCGTTTAAGTGAGGCGTAAGCTCAGAAAGGTTGATTTCTATTAATTGGTCGAAATATTGTTCAGGGTTTGCATATACTTCAGCATCACCCGTTAAATGTTCAGCTATCTGATCGGCAGCATCCACAACATCCTGTCTTCCGGTAGAAGCAAGATATCTTCTCATGGAATCATCATATCCGAAAGTAGAAGTCGTAGCACCGATTTCAGCACCCATGTTACAGATGGTTCCTTTTCCTGTTGCGGAAAGAGATTCTGCCCCTTCACCGAAATATTCTACGATGCATCCCGTACCACCTTTTACGGTAAGGATCCCGGCTACTTTAAGAATAACATCTTTTGCAGAAGTCCATCCGGACATTTTACCGGTAAGTTTTACCCCGATCAGCTTAGGCATTTTAAGCTCCCAAGCCATTCCTGCCATTACGTCTACTGCATCCGCACCTCCTACACCAATGGCTACCATTCCTAGCCCTCCGGCATTTACCGTGTGAGAGTCGGTTCCGATCATCATTCCGCCCGGGAATGCATAGTTTTCAAGCACAACCTGGTGGATGATCCCGGCTCCCGGCTTCCAGAAACCGATTCCGTATTTGTCACAAACAGAACTCAAAAAGTTGAATACTTCCGAGTTTTTATTGATACCTTCCTGTAAATCTTTATCAGCACCTACCTTTGCCTGGATAAGGTGATCTGCGTGAGCGGTTGAAGGAACCGCAACTTTGGTTTTCCCGGCCTGCATAAACTGCAGAAGCGCCATTTGTGCCGTGGCATCCTGCATGGCTACTCTGTCCGGTGCGAAGTCTACATAAGAATTTCCTCTTTCATAAGCCTGTGTGGCATTGCCTTCCCAAAGGTGAGTGTATAATATTTTTTCTGATAATGTAAGAGGTTTTCCCACGATCTGTCTTGCAGCTGCAATCCGCTCAGGGTAACGCTCGTACACTTTTTTGATCATATCGATATCAAATGTCATATCTCAAAAACGTTTTAAAATTATCAAACAATTGTAAATGTTCCCAAAAGTACGAATTTTTAATATTTTGTAGGGGCTATATTATTTAGATTCTTTATAAATATGAGTTTTATAATTTCTATTTTTCAACGTATTTTTGCAGGCAGTATGGGAATAAAAAAAATAATCCAGATGATCTGCGTTTGTATTTCGGTAGCCGTTTTCTCACAGAAATCCGCCCCGAAAAAAGCGCCGGTAAAAAAGAAAGCAGTGGCGGCTAAAGAAATTGTCCTGCCAGTTGTAAATGAAGAGCTGCCGCTCCTGATTCCAAAGAAGAAAGACGGTAATTTCGGATATATCGACCAAAAGGGAAAGTTCATTATCCCGCCCGAATATCATATCGCAGTTTTCTTTTATGAAGACTGCAATCTGCTTAATTCTCCGGATGAAAAACTCCGCAAATTCGGAACGGCAGATTACGCCACTGTGGAAAAGAACGAAATTTCCTACAGAGTGGATCAAAAAGGGAAAAAGGTGTATCGCTTCAAGCAGGAAGACCTGGGAAAATGCGTTCATAAAGAATATACGCAACAGCTTTACCAGGCGTATGTCTTAAACGGTTTCTACGGAATTATTGAAAAGGCTACCTTTAAAGATCCTGCCGATTATAAGCAGTTCCAGATCTATCCTCAATACGATTACCTGTTTATCCTCGAAGGTGATGATGTAGCCAATCCCATGATCATTGCATCCAAAGATAATATGTTCGGGGTTATTGATGTGCGCAACAGGGTCATCATTCCTTTTGAATATAATGACATCAAGCGCAATTTCAGCTGGAAGCTCGGAAAAATGTTCGATGTTTCCAAAGACGGCAAAAATTATTATTATATCGACTCAAAAAACAGGACTTATTAAATACAGCCGTCAAAAAACAGGGGTATTTGAGAAATAATACAAATTGATGTGCGTCTGTAAGTGATCTCTGACAATATTTTTGTAGTTTTGCAGCAGATATAAAGGGGTGCTTTAGCAAGCTGAGATTATACCCAATGAACCTGGAACGGGTAATGCCGTTTAGGGAAATTAAAAATGTAACCATATAACAGTGTACCAATGTACAATTATTGCTAGACTGTTAAATTAATAAATTGGTACATTAATTTAATCCGCCCCTTTTATTCATTAAATGTTAAAATTTATAGAATGAAAGGATTATTTTTTTTAGGCCTCACCGTAGGATCGTTTGCCTTTATCCAGGCACAGAACAGCGACTCCCTCAAAATCAAGGAAATTGAAGCTGTTAATTTCACCAAAAGACTTCCTGTTGCGAAAGAGATTATCAACGTTCAGAGAGATTTAGACAGTAAAAACCTGGGGCAGGATCTGCCGATTCTTCTTAAAAACCAGACCTCCATCATTTCAACTTCCGATGCGGGAAACGGAGTCGGCTACACCGGTTTCAGGATCCGCGGGGTCTCCGGAAGCGGCATCAATGTCATGATGAATGGGGTGCCATATAACGATTCTGAAAGCCAGGGTACGTTCTTTGTCAATGTTCCGGACCTTACGAGTTCGGCATCGCAAATTGTTATTCAGCGCGGTGTGGGAACATCCAATAACGGTTCCGCAGCTTTTGGAGCAAGCATCAACGTGCTTTCAAAAGATCCTGAGGATAAATTTTACGTAAAAACAGACGACAGCTACGGTTCTTTTAATACCTATAAATATTCCGCTGAAATCGGTTCCGGGAAATTCTGGGGAAACCGTCTTTCGGTAATGGGAAGGTATACGCATATCAATTCCGACGGGTATATCGACAGGGCTTTTTCAAAGCTGAATTCTTACAACTTTACAGCCTTGTATGAAGAAGGCAATACGAGAATCCGCCTGATGGCTTTCGGTGGTAAAGAGAAAACCTACCAGGCCTGGAACGGAATCGACCGGAAAACCTGGGAAACTGATCCTAAGTTTAATTATTCAGGAGCGATTTATGATGCCAATTGGGAAAATATTGTAGGCTTCTACGATAATGAAACCGACAACTACCGCCAGAACCACTATCAGTTGCTTTGGCAGCAGAAGTTTAATGACAAATGGAACCTGGAGACAACTTTCCATTATACCAAAGGAAAAGGCTATTACGAAAATTATAAGCAGGGTGATCCGTTTGCCCGGTACAATTTGCCTGATTTTAATGGTGAAGAATATTCAGACTTTATCAGAAAAAAATGGCTGAATAATGATTTCTATGGTATCGTATCCACCCTGTACGGAAAACTGGGAATTGTGGATCTTAACTTCGGTGCGGTGGCCAACCAGTACTACGGAAGGCATTTCGGTAACGTTACCGGCGTTTTCCTGCCACAGATCGATGAGTACGAATATTACAGGAACCGTTCAGTGAAAAATGAGGTTTCAGGTTTTGCAAAAGCCTTAGTGAAGCTCGATGATTTCGAGTTCTTCGGGGACCTCCAACTGAGAAATGTAGACTACAATACGAAAATTATCACTTCCGGTGACGATGAAGGGGCGGATTTAGATAAAAACTGGCTCTTTTTCAACCCGAAACTCGGAGTGAATTATAAAATAAGGAACGGAAAAATATTTGTTTCCTACGCCCATGCCCACAGAGAGCCCAACCGCGACGACCTTCTCGCCAACAACGATGTAAAAGCCGAAAAGCTGCACGATTTCGAAGCGGGCTTTGAAAGACAGTTCGGACCCGTATCTTTTACCGCCAACTTATATTATATGTACTACGTCAACCAGCTTGTCCTGAATGGCGAACTGAATAATGTAGGCGCTTTCATCAGGACCAATTCGGGGAAAAGCTTCCGCAGCGGGATCGAACTGGGCGCTCTGGCCAAACTTTCCAAACAATGGGAGCTAACAGGAAATGTAAGTTTTAGCAACAACCGGAATTTAGATTTTAAAGTGGAAAATAAAGACGGGGTGCAGGATCTTGGGAACACTCAGATTTCCTTTTCCCCGGATTTGATCGCCAACCTTGGAATCAGGTTTAATCCTGATGAAAGCTTCCAGTTTGCCCTCACCAATCAATATGTCGGAGAGCAGTATCTCGACAATTCCGAAGACCGGAATCTGCAGCTGAAAGACTACTTCCTTACCGATTTTAATGCCCATTACCAATTCAAAATCCATCATAATGACATCGCACTCAAGCTCCTGGTTAATAATATTTTCAACAGGAAATATGTAAACAACGGGGCGGTTTACGATGGCTCTCCGTACTATTTTTCCCAGGCCGGAACCAACTTTATGTTTGGCATCAGCTGGAAGATTCAGTAATTCATCAGGCTATATTGAAATAATTATAGTAAAAAGTAAAGTTAGATTAAGGCTGCTCCGGCGGCCTTTTTGTTTTTTAGGAGCTGATCCTGCTATCCACTGTATCTTTTGGGTTGCGGCCACCGCTTTTTCCCTCTGCAACCCAAAAGGATGCCGTTTCTATCAGGGCTAGGGTAGCGGTTATTCTTACGCAATAATCTTCAGGAGACAAATTTGGTTCCCTGATGATCTCATACGCCAAAAGTCATGAAAAAGTCATAAATTTGCTGCCAAATGAATATCTCAGCTTACATTTTAGAATATTTAAAACAGTTCGGCAACGTTACCGTTCCGGATTTTGGGGTGTTTTCACTGGAAAAATCCAAAGCCGTTATCAATTCCGAAAATGGGAGCATTCTTCCTCCGGCAAGTAAAATTGTATACGCTCCGGACTATCGGGTGCAGTCTGATGATTTGGCTGCTTTTATTGCCGGACACAAACAGATGACGGTGGAGGCCTCCAAAACAGACCTTCAGATTCAGACCGATTTCTGGAAGAAAAAACTTCAGGCAGATCAGATGCTTGAGATCCAGGGCCTGGGTACGATTTTTATTGAAGACGGCGAAACCCATTTCAAAGGAAATCGTCTTCAGTCGGATCATCCTGATTTTTATGGACTGGAGGAAATCAGATTTTCAGATATCAACAATAAAGAATCTCAACCGACTGCAAGCAAATCTGAAAAGGATTACCGGTTTAATAAATCCATTCTATGGGCTTTCCTGGTGATTATTCCTGTTGCGGGAATATTATATGTAGCGTTTACACAGCAGGAACTTCTGTTTGGGAAAAAATCCTTTGATCCCGCTCAGGTCTCCGTACAGACCACAACGCACAGAATCCCTAATAATACGCTAAAAGCAAAGAAAGTGATCCTGCCGGTACCCTCGGATTCTCTGAAAAAAGATTCCCTGAGAAAAGACTCTGTGGTCAGACAGAACATTCAGCCCGCATCAAACCATGCCGTAAAAGCAAAGACCCCTTTATACAACACTAAGAAGAAATGGCAAAAATAAAAAAAGCGTCAGAATCCCTGACGGTAATGACGAATATCGTACTTCCCAACGATACTAACCAGCTGAGGAACCTCTTCGGAGGCGAGTTGCTGGCAAGGATGGACCGTTGTGCGTCGATTTCCGCAACAAGACATTGTGAGAGAAGGGTCGTAACGGCTTCCGTGAATCATGTATCATTTGATCACCCGATTCCCGAGGGCGGAATTGTCGTTATGGAATCTAAAGTTTCCAGAGCGTTTTCCACTTCCATGGAGATTTATGTGGATGTATGGCTCGACGATCCAATCAATCATAAAAAAATTCAGACCAACAAAGGGATCTACACTTTTGTAGCGGTAGACGAATTTAACCGCCCGATCCCGATTCCGGAAATGGAACCCGAAACAGACCTCGAAAAAGAAAGATATGCCGCTGCCCTGAGAAGAAAAGAACTTTCCCTGATCCTCTCCGGAAGAATGAAGCCATCTGAATCGATTGAACTTAAAAAGCTTTTCCAGGAAGTGCCTAAATAATAGGCTGTTAAAAAAGAAATGATCAAAGGCTGGTTACAATAAGCTAAAATCTGCTCAATCTGTTTAATCAGCGGGATATACTGAAGCATTTAACTATTTTTATCCTGAAATAAAATTAAATAATTTCTTTTAGCGAGAGTCCGCAAAAAATCAATGTTATTATTACAGATAGAACCGACAGAAATATTTGTCGGTTTTTTATTGCTGAACCCATATCTTTTTCCAGGTAATTTCCTTTATCCCTAAACATTTTTTCAGGGAAAAATACAGGCAATGCAAAAAGGCATAAAAGAATCGCATTGATCCCTACCGAAAGCCATAGGAAGTTTTTACTGCCAAAACCGTCGGCTCCTGTTCCTGAATAATGAATTGGTATGATCTCGTTGACGGAATGAAATTTTACGGACAAAATAATGACATATAGCAAAAGAAGCATTATGGAAACGGCAAAAATAATTTTATGTGATTTCATAAATCAATTGAAAAATTCTATCTGGCAAAAGTATTTTGTACAAGCTTGTGCCTTAACTTTGCATCACAAATATAATGAATAATGTCTTCCATGAAAATATTGCTTCTCGATAAAAACCACCATTTAATTACGGAACAGCTTTTGGCTAAAAATTTCATTCTTGAAGAGGATTTTACGTCCTCGTATGATGAGGTTTGCCATAAAATCCAAAATTACGACGGGATTATCATCAGAAGCAGAATTCCTTTAGATAAAAGCTTTTTAGAAAGAGCAAAAAACCTCAAATTCATTGCAAGAGTAGGAGCGGGCATGGAAAATATTGATATTCCTGTGGCTGAAAGGCTTGGGATCCAGCTCATCAATTCTCCGGAAGGTAACCGGGATTCTGTTGCAGAACATGTTGTAGGAATGCTGTTGATCCTCATGAACCGCCTCTTCATTGCCTCTCAGGAAGTGAAAAACGGCATCTGGCTGAGAGAAGAAAACAGGGGCGATGAACTGCTGGGTAAAACGGTGGGCCTTATGGGTTACGGCAATATGGGGAAAGCCACGGCGAAGAGACTTTCAGGGTTTGGCTGTACTGTGATTTTCCATGATATTCTTCCGGGACTTTCGGATGAATACGCCACACAGGTTCCTTTGAAAGAACTTCAGGAACGCGCAGAGATTCTGAGTCTTCATATTCCGCTGACGGATGAATCGTATTATCTCATCGACGGGCCTTTCATTTCTGAAATGAAAAACAACTTTTATTTCGTTAATACTGCCAGAGGAAAAAATGTAGAAACCAAAAGTCTCGTAGAAGCAATAAAAGCAGGTAAAGTAAAAGGGGCATGCCTTGATGTCCTGGAATACGAAAAGTCTTCTTTCGAAAAGCTGGAAGATGAAAATGAAGACCTGCAGTTTCTTCTTGAGTCCGAAAAAGCAATCGTAACTCCGCACATCGCAGGATGGACGATTCAAAGTAAGGAAAAACTCGCACAGGTGATCGTTGATAAAATCGTGGCTCAATTTTCGGAAAGTTTTCCGTCTATTCACTGATCATTATTTGAAGTAAATTCTCAGGGTTATATTTTATGTTAAATAATTCATAATGTAGAGCCAATATTTACTCATTATTTTGAGTTTTATTAAATTGCCGCTCATTTTGAAATTCATGAGGATGCGTAATTTTGTACTTGTTATCACTGCCTGTTTAACGTTTTTTTCCTGTAAAAACAAACCTGAAAATCAAGAAAATGTCGTTGAAAGTACGACCAACCTTCCCAATTACGGAAATGTAGATTTAAGCAAGGTTTTCACGAAAGAAGACAGTCGGGTCCCCAATAAAGCATCCCTCGCAGGATACATCGATCAGTATTACAGAAGGGTCTGGGAAAGAGGCGATCTGAGCGGTGGAATTCTGGTCGCAAAAGGAGATGATATCCTCTATGAAAATTACAGAGGGTTTGCGCGAGATGGCAATCAGAATCCTATTGGAAAAGACACTCCGCTGCATGTGGCCTCGGTCTCAAAAACGCTTACGGCGATGGCCATGCTTAAACTTGTGGAAGCAGGAAAAATCAACCTGGATGATCATCTTACAAAATTTTTCCCGGGTTTTCCGTATCCTAATGTGACGGTGAAGACTTTACTCGACCAGAGAAGCGGCCTCCCGAAATACGAATACTTTATCACCAAAATACAGCCGGCACCTGCCGAACTTTCCAAAACATTCGTTACAAATCAGGATGTCTTGAATATGCTCATCAAATACAAACCTGATCTGGCCAGAGAAACAGACACCGGTTTTATGTACTGCAATACGAATTTTGCACTGCTGGCACTGCTGATTGAGAAAGTAACCAAAACACCTTTTCCGCAGGCGATGAAAGAAATGGTCTTTGATCCGCTGAAAATGAAGCATACCTTCATCTTTCAGGAAAAAGATATTCCGACCGCATCGCAGTCATTTTATTACGGCGGAAAAAAATTATATCCTTTGGACCGTCTTGACCTTATTTACGGTGACAAAAACGTGTACACCACCCCAAGAGACCTCTATAATTTCTCCAAAGCCATGTTTTCAAGAGATTTCTTAAAGCCAGAGCTCATGGAGCAGGTTTTTACCCCTTACAGCAATGAAAAATTCGGAATGAATAACTACGGTTTCGGGTTCAGAATGAAAATTTTTGATAACGGTGAAAAGCTTACGTATCACAATGGCTGGTGGCATGGTTCCAACTCTGTTTTTGCCCATCTTTTAAAATCAAAAGTAACCATCGTTGCCATCGGAAACAGATATTCCGGCAAGGTGTACACGGCACTTGCCCTTTCCGGACTGTTTGAAGATTTTCCTCCCCAGAAAGAAAAACTGCACAGTGTAATGAGTGACGATAAAGATACATTGAAAGGTCATGGCGAAGTTTATGGAGAATAATGTTTATTTTTGCGTAAACATATTCATGAAAAGACTTCTTTTATTATTGGTCATTGGCTTTCTTTTGCAGTCGTGCGCAAGAGTGGGATCGCCTGTGGGCGGGCCGAAAGATACGCTGGCTCCTAAATTTTTAAGCTCAAATATAGACAGTGAACGAATTAATGTTCCCAGAGATATTAAGGAATTGCGGATTGATTTTGACGAATATATCACGTTGAAGGATATTTATAAAAACCTCAGCATTTCTCCGCCGATCCAGAATATTACCAGAATCATACCTTCCAATATCGCCAACAAGTTTGTCCTGATCCAGTGGAAAGACACTTTACAGGCGAATACGACGTATAATTTTAATTTTGGTAATTCAATAGCGGATAATAACGAAAACAATGTTTTAAGGTATTTTAATTTTGCATTTTCTACGGGTGATAAACTGGATGATCTTTACATCAGCGGGGAAGTGAGAGATGCCTTATCCATTAAAAAAGAAACGGAAAATAAGCTTGTTGTAGGGCTGTATCAGGTAAAAGATACCATGAATTACAAGCAGAAACCGTATTATATTACAAAGGTTGACGATGACGGCTATTACGAGCTGAATTATCTGGCACCGGGCAAGTACCGGATTATTGCCTTTGATGATGCCAATGGAAATTCCATTTTTGATCAGGGAAAAGAAAAGGTAGGTTTTCAGAAAGATCCGGTAGTGATAGAGAAATCCATTTCAGGGCTGAATTTAAAAGTGTATCCCTCAAAGAAACCTGTGAGGTATCTTGAAATGAAAGAAGCTCCGGGAGGTGCTTTAATGGCTTTTGAAGGCAAGCCCGACAGTGTACGGGTGAAATCACAAAATGAGAAACTTACCGATTACCAGGTAACCCATACGCCGAAATCGGATACGGTAAGAATCTGGTTTGATGCGGTAAAAAGCAATATCGGGCAGAACACGGTGGAGAATTTAAAATTCGGATATAATGCCGGAACAAAAAAAGATACCCTTTATAACGCCTCTCTTTTCTATCGTTACAACGCTAAAAACAACATGGATGTAAACAGCGATAACGGCGGAGGAATGCTGGCTCCCAAACAGGACTTCAGAATCATCTCAAACTATTACATCAATAAGATCAATAGCGATAAATGGATCTTCAGAGCGGAAGGAGATAGCCTGAATACGGTGCCTTTTACCGCTAAAATTTCTGATACCAACCCATATCAGATCATTGTGAATGCAGATTTTGTTTCAGGTAAGAAATACCAGCTTACCGTTCCTAAAGAAACCGTCTCTTCTTTTTATACCAGGAATTACCAGTCAAAACGCTTTGATTTTGAGGTCGATAAAGTTGAAAATTACGGAAGTCTAATCTTTAAGCTCGAAAATGCCCCGGCTTCAAGTTATTGGATTCAGCTGTTGGATCCTTCGGATAAAGTCCTTTACCAAAAATATACGAAAGGAAATGAGGTGAAGTTTGATATCCTCAGACCCGGTGAATATATCGTAAGGATACTCGCCGATACCAATGAAAATAAACATTGGGATGAGGCTGATTTTCAAGATGATGTATTTGCCGAAGATTCTTATATCTATTATAAAACGGCCATTGTGCGGCCTTTATGGGACAGCAACGAAAACTGGGATCTCAAGGACACGAGAGTTCTGGATACTTCAAAAATGAGTACTCCCAAAACAGACGAAACCGAAATACAACCGTCAATAGGCAACGGATCCCGTTCTGACATTAAAACAGGAAGTTCATCATTGACTCCCACCCGGTAATCATGAAAACATTTAAAAAAGTACTTTTCTGGTGCCTCATAGGATTTGCTCTTATCCAGTTTATTCCGACAGATAAAACAAACCGGCCGGTAGACCATAAGGCCAATTTTATAGATGCACAAAAAACACCCCCGAAGGTTTCGGAACTTATTAAAGGGGCCTGTTATGACTGTCACTCGGATGAAACGGTGTATCCGAACTATGCATACGTAGCTCCCGTTTCATGGTCGGTTAAAAGCCATGTAAATGAGGGTCGGGAACATCTCAACTTTTCCGTCTGGGAATCTTATAACAATGATCTGAAAAAAAGTATGCTGGAGAAATCCGTGCAGGCTATACAAAATAAAACCATGCCTATGCCCGGCTATATCGTCTATCACGACAAGGCCAATTTATCTGATGCAGAAAGAACCCTGCTGATAAAGTATTTTAATGAAGTGCTTGCCACGAAAAAGTATTGATCGAAGAAAAGACGGTAAAATAAAAACTCCCGATAATTTAGAAGTTTATAGTGTTTTCTAAATCAGCGGGAGAATTTCTTTAAATTATTTTAGATATTCTTCAGGTATCCTTCAAAAAATCTTTTCTGCGAATCAAAAGCAATATCCTCGAGTTTTAATTCTTTTAAATCAATCCATACTGTTTCGGATATTTCAGACAGTTCCAGATTGACTTCAAATTTTTCCGACACCTTGTATTCATAAAACAGATCGATCGTATGATAATCGATTTCCTTATACTGATAAATATTGGGAAGACTTGTCAGGTATTTTAATTTTGAAATATCAACATCAAGCTGCAGTTCTTCAAAGAGTTCTCTTTTACAGGCTTCTTCTGCACTTTCCCGCGGATCGACAAATCCTCCGGCCAGATCAAGTTTTCCTTTTTTAGGATCCCTGTTTCTTCGGGTAAGAAAAATTTCGTTTTCAAACCGTATAATGACCGCCACAGCACCGGCGACGTTATTATAAAGTGTAAAGTTGCAGTTGGGGCAGCTCCATTTTTTTTCGCCGTCCCAGTGTAGAGATTCTTTGCCGCAGTTTGGGCAGTATTTCAATATTTTCATTAGACCGTATTAATATTTCTGGGATGATAATGTAAAATAACATCCCGCAGTTCTTCCGTTTTCAGGTGGGTATAAATTTCCGTCGTCGTAATACTGGAGTGGCCCAGCATTTCCTGGATGTAGCGGAGATCCGCTCCGTTCTGCAACAGGTGAGTGGCAAAAGAATGGCGGAAAGTATGGGGCGAAATTTTCTTGCTTACCCCCGCTTTATCTGTAAGTTCTTTGATGATTACAAATACGATGACCCTGGACATCGAAGTGCCCCTGGTGTTCAAAAACAAGGTGTCTTCATGCCTTTTTCCGACTTTGATCTTTGAGCGTACTTCAGAAATGTAGCTTTTTAGCAATTTTGCCGTATAGTCGGCCAACGGAACAAAGCGTATTTTGTTCCCTTTTCCTATTACTTTAATATAATGCTCCCTGAAATTAATGTTTGATATTTTCAGATCGATAAGTTCCGAAACGCGCAGCCCACAGCCGTAAAGCACTTCAATAATGCAATGATTTCTCTTCCCGAGGTCAGAATTCAATTCTATAGCGCTGATGATTTTGTTGATGTCCGGAAGACTTAAGGTATCCGGCAGATAAAGCCCCAATTTTGGTCCCTCAAGCAGAGTGGCAGGGTTGTCTTCACGAAACTCATCCTCCACCAGATATCTGAAGAATGCTTTTATGGAAGAGATCCATCGTGCCTGAGACCGTTCGCTGAATTTTTGTTTGGATAAATTGAAGATGTATTCCTGGAGATTTTCGTAGGCAATGGCGTCAGGTCCTACATTTTCCAGATCTTCTTCGGCGTATTCTTTTAATTTTTTGATGTCCCGAATGTACGCGTCGAGCGTGTTTTCTGAAAAGTTTCTTTCGAAGCGAAGAAAGATTTCAAAATCCTTAATTTTTTCATCCCAAGTCATGTTGTGTTATTTTTTTAGTTCATAATCCGAAATTTGGACTATTTCAATGCCGTGGTTTCTTAAAAATGATATTCCGTCGTCGTCCGAATACTCATTGATGTACACAAGCCGGTTAATGCCTGCCTGCAAAATGAGCTTACTGCATTCTTTGCACGGAGAGAGCGTTAAGTACAAGGTCGCATCTTTTGCAGATTGTGTGGAAGCGGCCAGCTTTAAAATAGCATTGGCCTCTGCATGAAGTACGTACCAGTGTGTTTTGCCCTCGCTGTCCTCACAGCAGTTTTCGAACCCTGAAGGGGTACCATTGTAACCATCTGAAATAATCATCCTATCTTTTACGATAAGAGCTCCTACCTGCTTTCGTTTACAGTAGGATAGTTTTGCCCATTCCTGAGCCATCTTTAGATAAGCTTTATCAAACTTATTCATACCGCAGCATCGTTTTTTTTCGAAATAATTTTTGTATTAAGGAAGTTGTTAGAAGTTGGGTTTCCTTTTTTCCAGAAACGCTGCAACTCCTTCTTTTTTATCGCTCATGTCAAAAAGCTCTCCGAAATAGGTGATTTCGGTTTCAAAACCTTTTTCCGTGTCTGATAAATTGACAGCATGAATTGCTTTAGATATTGCCATTGGGGAATTTCCGGCAATCGTGTTGGCTAATTCTCGTGTTTTGGTTAATAGTTCTTCAATAGGGTATACTTCATTTACCAATCCGATTTCCTTTGCTCTTGCAGCGGGAACCATTTTGGCAGAGAAGATCATTTCATTGGCAATACCTTTTCCTACAAGTTTCGGAAGCCTCTGGGTTCCCCCGTACCCAGGAATTAATCCTAAAGTCACTTCGGGAAGTCCCAGTTTTGCATTTTCCGATGCATATCTTATGTGGCATGCCATGGCAAGCTCAAGACCGCCGCCCAATGCAAATCCGTTGACGGCTGCAATCACAGGCTTGGTCATATTTTCTATTTTGTTGAATAATGAGTGGTGTCCGTTTCTGGCAAGTTCCTGTGCTTTCTCCTGTCCGAAATCGCTGAATTCTTTGATGTCGGCGCCGGCCACGAAGGATTTTTCACCGCTTCCGGTAAGAATAATTGCCCTGCATTCTGCATCTTCATTCAATTCTTCCAATGCAGAACTAAGCTCGCTGATCGTTTTCGCATTTAATGCATTCAAACTTTCAGGACGGTTTATGGTGATAACGGCTATTTTATTTTCCTTATTTAATAATATATTTTCGTAACTCATTTTCCACATTAAAATATTATTCTCTGCAAATTATAAATTTTTTATAAAAAAAAGGAAAAAATATTGACTTTTTTTCCTTTTAAGTAAAATTACGGTTGAAAGTAATTATTTGGAATGATTCATCATATTGGCGTCAATAACAACATTAAGCTGCGTGGCCACTTTCATCCCCAGTTCGATATTGGCTCTGAAAAAATGGCACAACTGACGGTTGATGATTTCATCTTTTTTAGGTCCTGTAATACCTTTCATGCTCCCTACAATGTTATGGACAAGGTTTTGTCTGTCTTCCGGGCTCATGGCTTTGGAATATAATAATCCCGGCTGGGTATAATGATCATCATCATTTTCATTTCTGCTGTAATTGGCTACGTGAGCGCTGTCCAGCTCATATTCGTAATTTTTATATGATGGGTCGGGCTTGATCTCATCGAAGCTGTTCGGATGATAATTCGGTTTGTCCTGGTAGTAGCTGGAATCTGCCATGAAACCGTCTCTCTGATAGTTGTTTACGGCAAAAGGACATCGGTTGACTTCCAGATGATGGGCGTTAACACCTACTCTGTATCGGTGAGCATCAGGATAGGAGAATAGTCTTCCCTGAAGCATTTTGTCCGGCGAAAAGCTGATTCCGTTGATTAAGTTGCTTGGGGAAAAAGTAGATTGCTCTACGTGGGCAAAATAATTTATGGGAACTTCATTCAGTTCCATTTCTCCCACTTCAATTAGAGGAAAGTCTCCCTGGAACCATACTTTGGTGATGTCAAAAGGATTCCATCTGAAATCCCGGGCCTGTTCTTCGGTCATCACCTGGATGTACATCGTCCACTTCGGGAAATTTCCTTCTTCAATGGCATTGCACATGTCCTCCTGGGCAAAATCCGGGTTTTCCCCTGCCATTTTTACCGCTTCGGCATCTGTGAAATTTTTAATGCCCTGTTTTGTTTTTAAGTGGAATTTTACCCACACTCTTTCATTTTTATCATTAATCATCGAAAATGTGTGAGATCCGAAACCGTGCATGTGACGGTATCCGTACGGCGTACCTCTGTCAGACATCAGGATCAGCACCTGGTGAAGCGATTCGGGATTAAGACTCCAGAAATCCCACATCATGGTCGCGCTTTTAAGGTTGGTTTTCGGAACTCTTTTCTGGGTATGGATGAAGTCCGGGAACTTTTTAGCATCTTTAATGAAAAAAACGGGCGTATTGTTTCCTACAAGGTCCCAGTTTCCGTCTTCGGTATAAAATTTTAGGGCAAATCCTCTCGGGTCTCTTGCGGTGTCTGCACTTCCTTTTTCGCCTCCTACGGTCGAAAAACGGGCAAACATTCTGCATGAATTTCCAACTTTAGAGAATAATTTTGCTTTCGTATATTTGCTGATGTCGTGCGTTACCGTGAATTTTCCATAAGCACCGGTTCCTTTGGCATGTACAATTCTTTCCGGGATTCTTTCTCTTACAAAATGGGCAAGGTTTTCCTGTAAAACAAAATCCTGCAATAAAACCGGACCTCTGGGACCTACTGTCTGAGAATCCTGATGCTCATAATAAGGAGCACCGTTACTTAACGTTAATTTTTTAGAATCCATATACTTATGATTTGTTTTGCTGATATTGATCTTGGATCAGTTTATAATGACGTATTAAATATCAAATTTACTCTAATTTTTAATTACAAATAGCAAAAACGTTTTATCTTTGTCATAGATAATATTAATCAGATGAACATTCAGCAACTGGAGTACCTTATCGCTGTAGATAAGTATAAACATTTTGGAAAAGCAGCTCAAGCATGCTTCATTACGCAGCCTACGTTAAGTGCAATGATACAGAAATTTGAGGATGAACTGGATGTGAAGGTATTCGACAGAACAACCCACCCGATCCGTACCACAGATGTGGGGCTTCAGATCATCGATCAGGCCAAGGTGATTATAGAATCTGTCAATGAACTCAGGAACAAAGCCAATCTTCTAAATAATATTTTAGGAGGTACCATCAACATCGGGATTATTCCTACGGTTTCTTCGTTTATTCTGCCTACGGAGATTTTTAAATTTCTGGAAGACAATCCGAAGATTCAGATGAATGTAAAGGAAATGACGACCGATAATATTATCAAAGCTTTAAAGGCGGGAGAACTGGATGCTGGAATTATTTCAACCCCTTACGATTCTGCAGATGAATTTTATCAGGACTTCTTATTTAATGAAGAACTTATGATCTACAGTTCGGATACGGAAGCCAACAAAAAGAATTCTTATGTGGTTCCTGAGGAGCTGAACGTAGAAAAAGTATGGCTGCTGGAAGAGGGAAACTGCCTGAGAAATCAGTTTGAAAACATCTGTCATCTGAAAGAAAATACATTAAAGCCTAAAAATTTAGACTTCCTGGCCTCCAATATCCAGACGTTGGTTCATATGGTAGATAAAGTAGGGGGGATAAGTATTTTGCCCGAACTTGCACTCAGCCAGCTGTCTGAAAAGCAGAAAGAAAATGTTTTCAGGTTCAAAAAACCTTTCCCGTACAGGGAAATCAGCATTATTTATTACAAGCCGACCTTCAAGCAAAAGATCATTGACGAATTGTCACATTCCATCAGGACATCTTTAGAAAAAAAACTTAATTATCACGAAAATCCAAAAGAATTCGTAAGCATAAAACCACAATAGTTTTTTATCGTTAAAGCTTTGATAAACCGTTAATTTCAAGAAAATTATAATTCGCAGGCAAAAATTTGAGTATTAAAAAAATAGTACTTAAATTTGCCCACGTTTACGAACGAGGAAAAATTTGACCTGATTGCAACCTCTATAAAAAAATGCTAAAACAGTATTTCTTTTTAGCCTTTCCGACAATTATTCTTATTTTTTCTCGTGAATTTTAATCTTAAAACAAATAGAATAATATGTCTTATTTATTTACGTCTGAATCCGTTTCAGAAGGACATCCGGATAAAGTTGCCGATCAGATTTCTGATGCATTAATCGACCACTTTTTAGCATATGATAAAAATTCAAAGGTAGCTTGTGAAACACTTGTGACCACAGGGCAGGTCGTACTGGCCGGTGAAGTGAAATCGGATGCTTATCTCGACGTGCAGACCATTGCCAGGGAAGTGATCAACGGAATCGGATATACGAAAGGAGAATATATGTTTAACGGCGATTCTTGTGGGGTGATTTCCGCAATTCATGAGCAGTCTCCGGATATCAACCAGGGAGTGGACAGAGCTGTTTCTGATGAGTCTTTCGAAGCGAAAGCCAACGCTCAGGGAGCCGGCGACCAAGGAATGATGTTCGGGTACGCCACCAATGAAACGGCTAATTATATGCCTTTGGCCCTTGATCTTGCCCATACGATCCTTAAAGAACTTTCAGCGCTGAGAAGAGAAGATGCTGATATCAAATATCTTCGCCCTGATGCAAAAAGCCAGGTGACCATCGAATATTCCGACGATCATAAGCCGGTAAGAATCGATTCTATCGTCGTTTCTACCCAACATGATGACTTCGGTTCTGAAGAAGAAATGCTGAATAAGATCCGTGAAGACATCAAAAATATCCTGATCCCGAGAGTAGTGGCTTTGCAGTCTGATGAGATCAAGGCCCTTTTCAATGATCAGATCAAATATCACATCAATCCTACCGGAAAATTCGTTATCGGAGGGCCTCACGGAGACACAGGTCTTACAGGAAGAAAGATCATCGTTGATACATACGGAGGTAAGGGTGCTCACGGGGGCGGTGCTTTCTCAGGAAAAGATCCGTCAAAAGTTGACAGGAGTGCAGCGTATGCAACAAGGCATATTGCTAAAAATCTTGTGGCTGCGGGTGTTGCAGACGAGGTTTTGGTACAGGTTTCGTATGCAATTGGTGTTGCAGAGCCTTGTGGATTATACATCAACACGTACGGAACAGCAAAAGTTGATCTTCATGACGGAGCGATCGCAAAAAAAGTTTCTGAAATTTTTGACCTGAGACCATACGCAATCGAGCAGAATCTTAAACTGAGAAATCCTATCTACCAGGAAACCGCATCTTACGGACACATGGGGAAAGAACATTATGTAGCGGATAAAACTTTTAATAAAGGACATAAGAATGAGCTTACCCTTACTGGTTTAGAGTTTTTTACGTGGGAAAAATTAGACAAGGTAGATGAAATTAAAGCCTCTTTCGGAATTTAATTTTTAAACTTATATCATCAAACCGCTGCTTTATCTCTCAGATAAGGCAGTTTTTTTTAAATTTACATATAAATAGAATAAAATGAATAAAGCGCAATTTGCCCTGACGATCCTTGCTGTATTTTTTCTGACAGCCTTTTCTAAAGCTCAGCTGACGGTGCATAAAATGATAACGGTAGGATATACCTATCAAAACCAGAGTTTTGGTGAAGTGGGCGGAAAGCTGCTTTTTCTTAAAAATGACGATGTAATTTACCGTCTGGGAGCTACTGCGCTCATGGGTTCTGCGAATTCCAAATTTGCCATTATGCCGAAAGTTTCTGCTGATGTTTTGCTGAACTTCCAAAAGGATGTGGATTTTTATCATTCTTATTATTTTTTAATAGGCGCTGAGGGAACCAACAAATATGTTGCTCCAAAAGTCGGTTTTACACTTTTTGGAATGCTTGATCTTACGGGAGGCTATGCTTTTCCGGTTGGGAACAGCGGAATAAACGGTAAAGAACTCAAAGGTCTGAATGTTAATTTTACACTAAATATCCCTACTGTATTGATTCACGACATGTTTAATTGATTTTTTTTAATTTTTTCTCTTAAAAATTTAATAATAGGTTAACAGTTATTAAAAATTTATTATATTTACATCATTAAAAATTGTATCCGCCTATTGATTAGACTTTACTCTGAAGAATTGTTTTGTATTTACAGCTGATCCCAGGTAAAATATCTGGAAAATGTTTTATCAGCAAAAATAGTATTGAGAAGAGTTATGAAATCAAAATCGGATAGTTTACTAATTTCCCTTTACCAGAAAGGAGACGAAACGGCGTTGTCTACCCTTATTCACCGCCACCAAAGAGAACTGTTTACATTCATTTTTTACAAAATTAATGATGAAGATTTAGCAAACGACGTGTTTCAGGATACATTCATGAAAATTATCGTTATGCTAAAAGAAGGACGCTATAACGAAGAAGGAAAATTCATTCTGTGGGCAAAAAGAATCGCTTACAATCTTATTATCGACCATTTCAGAGCAAAAGCAAAAAATATTAAAGTTTCAGAAACCACTTTTGAAACCGACGAATATTCTATTTTTGATCTCCTGAAAGAGCCTTCGGAAAATATCGAAGACCAGTTGGTGACCAACCAGATCCAGGAAGATCTTTTAAGAATGCTTCAGTTTCTGCCTGAAAATCAGCAGGAAGTGATCCGATTAAGGTTTTTTGACGGGCTAAGCTTTAAAGAAATCGCAGATCATACCGATATGAGTATCAATACCACACTGGGCAGAGTACGGTATGCGCTCATCAACCTGAGAAAAATCATGGAAGAAAATCACATTGTCTTAACACGGTAGATAATAATTTCGAAAAATTCTCGTTTTAAGGAAAAACATTTAATCGCCTATGAGAAAAAATGATTCCTTAAAAGTGAAAACTTTGAAACCAAAAAAACAGACAATTGAGTTTCTACTCAGCTTTTCAAAGAGTGTCGAGGTTGTGAAAACCCCGGGCAAGAATTACCCGATTTCCAAAAATTAAAATTAATTTTGTGCTGTATGAAAATTCAGCACATTTTTTTTGATCTCGACAATACCCTTTGGGATCACCGGCGAAATGCCTATCTCACCATCAAAGACCTTTTTGAGCAAGAAGAAATCACCTTAAAATATACCATTGATTTTGAAGAGTTTCATGCCTTTTATCATAAAATCAATGAGAAACTCTGGGAAGATATCCGGGACGGAATTATTGATAAAGAGTATCTCAGAAAGCACCGTTTTTATGATACCTTTAAACACTTCGGAGTGGATGATGAAGAATTATCCATGTATTTCGAAGAGCATTTCCTAGATAAAATTCTCAATCATAATGAATTGGTGGAAGGCGCCGCGTATATTTTAGAGTATCTTAAAGCTAAAAACTACACATTACATATTATTTCGAATGGTTTCAAAGAAGTCACGGAACGAAAATGTATTTTATCCGGAATCAATACCTATTTCCAGACTATTACCAGTGCGGATACTGTCGGAGTCAGAAAGCCAAGACCTGAGATTTTTGAATATTCACTAAGCCTTTCTGATGCTGAAAAAGAAAACAGTATTCTGATTGGCGACGACTGGATTGCCGATGTGACCGGCGCGCAGAATTTCGGAATGGATGTTATTTTCTTTGATGTTTTAAATGAAAACCGCAACCAGAAAGGACTTAAAGTCATCAAGCATCTTCTGCAGATTAAAGAATATCTATAAAAGCTTCGGCGGCACCAAAGGTGCCGCCGAACTATATTGATGGTCAAACTCAGGATATATTAAAGCCCCAGGCTCTCACGTACTCTTTTCATCGTTTCAGTAGCAATTACCCTCGTTTTTGCTGCTCCTTCCTGAAGCTTGGCTTCAAGTTCATCCAGATTGTTCATGTAATAAGAGAAAAGTTCTCTTTCTTTCTCGAATCTTGTCAGGATGAGATCCAGCAATTCTTTCTTCGCGTGTCCGTAACCGAAATTTCCGGCCAGATATTTGGCTCTTAACTCCTCTGTCTGTTCAGGTGTTGCCACCAACTGATAAATAGCAAACACTTTATCCGTTTCGGGATCTTTCGGCTCTTCCAGGGATTTGGAATCGGTTTCGATGCTCATTACCTGTTTTTTCAGCTCTTTTTCAGGTAAGAAAATATTGATGATATTTCCTCTCGATTTAGACATTTTATGGCCGTCGATTCCGGGAACGTATTTGGTGTTCTCCTGAAGTTCCGATTGTGGAAGTACAAAAACTTCACCCATCTGGTTGTTGAATCGGGAAGCTACATCACGGGCAATTTCCAGGTGCTGAAGCTGGTCTTTTCCTACAGGGACGATCTCCGCGTCATACAATAAAATATCGGCAGCCATTAAAATGGGATAGGTAAACAAACCGGCGTTTACATCCTGCAAACGGTCTGCTTTATCTTTGAATGAATGTGCCAGAGTAAGTCGCTGATACGGAAAAAAACATGATAAATGCCAAGAAAGTTCACAGGTTTCAGGGATATCGCTCTGTCTGTAAAAATATGTTTTTTCGGTATCAAGCCCACAAGCAAGCCAAGCCGCAGCAATCTCGTAGGTGTTCTGTTTAAGCTCTTTGGCATCTTTAATCTGAGTTAAAGAATGGAGATTAGCAATAAATAAAAAAGATTCGTTTCCTTCCTGCTTGGATAGCTCAATCGCAGGAATAATAGCACCCAGTAAATTCCCGAGGTGCGGGGTTCCGGTGGCTTGAATGCCGGTAAGAATTCTTGACATTGTTTAAAATTTATATTTAAAATTAATGAATTGCAAATTTAATCAATTCTTCAGCAGATTGTGCAGTGTAAGAGTAAGTTTAAATTTTGTTCAAATTTATTTCCTGTTGGTTTTTCTTAGAGGATGTTTAAATTTGATCTGATAATTTTTTACAGACTTCTGCTTAATTTTAACATTAAGGAATTCAGTTTATTAAGCGGAAAAAATAAGAAGTCAATTAATTGATTTAAATTAAGTTAATTAAGAAGTTAAACTTAATTCTAAATATTAAATAAGCTCTTAATTTTCTAAATCAAAATAAACTTTGTTTATTCTTAACTTTAACAATAATAGCTGTTTATTGAATAAGGTAGAATAAATAAACTGATAAGCCATATTGCCTTAAATTCTTAATGTTAAAAAAACAACAGGATCAATAGCGCAGAGGCAAACCGGATAGCCGAAGTACAAAATAAGTATTAAGGAATCTGAATTTTCTTTCCACCAAACTTCGGCTCTACGCCTGTCATCAGATCCAGGTAGGCTTTTGCCTTCGCCAGATATTCTCTCATATTGATTTTGAACCCGGCATATTTATTTACATCTTCAGCATTAAAACCGAAAGCTTCCATTCCATACTTTCTTGCGAGAAATACTGCTCTTTCATTATGGAATTTCTGGGAAACAATAATGATTTTATGCTGCCCGAAAATTTCTTTCGCCCTTACCACCGAATCCAAGGTCCTGAAACCGGCAAAGTCCAGGAAAATTTTATCTTTGGGAATCCCATGTTCCATTAAGGCAAACTGCATATCTTCCGGCTCGTTGTAGTCTTTCCGGATGTTGTCTCCGCTGACGATAATGTACTGTACTTTTCCGCTTTTGTATAGTTCTACAGCAGCATAGATCCTGTTGTAGAAATAGGCATTGGGAAAACCGTTATTTAGGGTCCTGCTGGTTCCCAGAAGCAATGCTGTTTTGGCTGCGGGGAGACCTGCCGTCTGGTAAGAAGTATACGGATCGCTGCTGGTCTTGATGCTGTAATTGGCCCACGCCATAAAAATAATTCCTGCCACAAAAAGAAGCAGGAAAATTTTAAAAATATTTTTGATTATTTTTTTCATCGAATGAAAATCTCTTTAAAATTCCAAGCCGTTCGGGAAAGCTTTTTTTCTGAAAACCAGCAATAAAGCGGCTCCTACTGTAATCGCCGAGTCTGCGACGTTGAAGATGTATTTGAAAAACTCAATATGTTTTCCGCCAATCAAAGGCCAGCTTTCGGGAACGTTCCAGTCTACCAGAGGGAAATGAAGCATGTCGACAACACAGCCTTTCATAAAGGAAGAATATCCCTGTCCGAAAGGAACAAATTTAGAAACCCCTCCATAGCCAATCCATTGATTGACACTTTCATCATAAACCATTCCGCTGTTGAAGATCAATCCATAGAACATTCCGTCAATGAGATTTCCTATTGCTCCGGCAAAGATCATCGCCATCGGAATCAGAAGATAATTGGATTCCCCTCTCTGCAGCCATTTTTTAAATAAATAGATCATTCCTCCAATCAGGAAAATTCTTACCAAAACAAGGAAATATTTACCGATAATGCCTCCGAAATGCAGCCCGTAAGCCATTCCGGGGTTTTCCACAAAGGTAAGTCTGAAGCCTGGAAAAACAGGAATACTGTCATTCAGTTCAAAATGTGTTTTAACGTAGATTTTTGAAACCTGATCAATCAGCAAGATAAGAAAGGTTACCAATACGATCTTTTTCATTACTGTCCTTTTGGTTTTGAAGGTTTTCCTATTTTTTCGTTTTTCTGATCAACGATTTTTTTGATCGTCTTCTGATTGTGGTGCGTATTCTTCGTATGGAATTTTTCGAACTTGATGTTCATTTCTTTTAAAACGCTTTTCAGTGCGTTAAGTTCCATTGCATTTTTAGTGTGTACGATAATGGATTCCACGTTTTTTATATTTAAATTATTTTTTCGACAGCTCATCAAGCCTTTTTCTTTCCTTAGGCGAAAGGTCATTGATTCCGTTTTTACCCATTTTGCTCAAAAGGCGGTCTATTTCCTTTTCCCTGTCGCGTTTATCAGCATTAAACTGATCATCTATCGTATAATTGGTATGTTTCTCACGGAAAAACATATTTCGGATCCTGTCTTTGTTGAAAAAAGCAAGGATCACAATGACGATAAGGACAACGATGAGTAATTCGCTCATGGGTATATACTAAAAATTAGGTTTATAAAGTATTTGTCAAAAATACAATATAAACCCAAATTTATGATATTAACCTGATGGTTATTTCTGCATATTTTTCGCTTCGATGCTCAATGTAGCATGAGGAACAGCCAATAGCCTTTCTTTAGGAATCAGCTTTCCTGTCACCCTGCAAACACCGTAAGTTTTGTTTTCAATTCTTATCAGCGCGTTTTTAAGATCACGGACGAATTTTTCCTGTCTTCCTGCTAAAATAGAATTCTGCTCTTTGCTCAGTGTTTCGGCGCCTTCTTCAAACGCTTTGAACGTAGGAGAGGTGTCATCCGTGCCATTATTCTGGTCATTGATGAAGCTTTCCCGGATAAGCTTTAAATCGTTTTCTGCTTTTTCTATTTTTTCCTTAATGATGGCTTTAAACTCCTGTAAATCAGCATCACTGTATCTTACTCTTTCGTCTGACATAATCATTTTTCTGTTTTTTAATAAAATTATGAAATGAAAATTGAAAAACAATAACTATATGTTAATTTTTTTCAACATTTATCTTAAAATTAACCTCATCTATTTCGATTTCGTTAAAATTTGAAAGTGAAGATACAATTTCTATTTTATTTGACAAGACTTCGGAGGAAATATATTCTTCATTTTTCCGGATGTCATTGATAAAAGGAGAACTTTCTTCAACGAAAATATTGATCCTGTCTGTAAGATCAAAATCTTTATCTTTTCTCAGGTTCTGAATTCTGTTGATAAATTCTCTTGCAATCCCTTCAGATTTTAACTCATCAGTTAGCTTCAAATCTAATGCCACAGTCGTTTTGCCATCGGAAGTTACCGTCCATCCCGGGATGTCTTTTGTTGAAATTTCAACATCATCAAGCGTGATTTCGTAACCCTGGATGTCAAGCTTTCCTTCTTTTTCAAGCTGTGAAATCTGTTCTGCTTCAAGACCGGCAATTGCTCCGCCAACCGTTTTCATGTCTTTCCCTAATTTAGGGCCCAGTGCTTTGAAATTCGGTTTGATCTGTTTTACAATAAGATGCGCGGCTTCCTCTGCATTGATAAGCTGCAGTTCTTTTACGTTGACCTCCTGTCTGATTAATTCGGAAACGGCTAAAATCTGTTCTTCCGTTTTTGAATCTAAAACCGGTATTAAAACTTTTTGTAACGGCTGACGGACTTTTACATTTTCTTTCTTCCTTAAAGAAAAAACCATACTGGTAATGTTCTGTGCTAAATGCGTTTTTTCAACCAGATCCTGATCGATCAGGCTTTCATCCGCTACCGGGAAATCTGTTAAATGGATAGATTCCGCCGTTTCTTTTCCGGTGACTTTATTTAAATCCTGATACAACTGATCCATAAAGAACGGAGCAATCGGTGCGGATAATTTGGCAACTGTTTCAAGACAAGTGTATAAAGTCTGGTAAGCGGAGATTTTATCTTCAGAGTAATCACCTTTCCAGAAGCGTCTTCTGCACAACCTTACGTACCAGTTAGATAAGTTATCGTTCACAAAAGTGTTTATTGCTCTCGCTACTTTTGTCGGTTCGTAATCTTCGTAAAATGCTTTAACTTCTTTGATCAATAAATTTAATTCCGATAAAATCCATCGGTCGATTTCAGGACGGTTTTCTACTTCTTTCTCAGAATAATTAAATCCGTCAACATTCGCATATAAAGCAAAGAAGGAATAAGTGTTATATAAAGTTCCGAAGAATTTTCTTCTCACTTCATCAATGCCTTCGATATCGAATTTCAGGTTTTCCCAAGGATTGGCGTTGGAAATCATGTACCAGCGCGTTGCGTCGGGACCGTAAACGGCAAGTGTTTCAAACGGATCAACCGCGTTGCCTAAACGTTTTGACATCTTCTGACCGTTTTTATCCAAAACAAGCCCGTTGCTCATTACGTTTTTATAAGCTATCGAATCAAATACTGCCGTTCCGATTGCATGAAGCGTATAAAACCATCCACGGGTCTGGTCAACGCCTTCCGCAATAAAATCTGCCGGGAAGGCTTTGTTGGTTTCTATTAATTCTTTATTTTCAAAAGGGTAATGCAGCTGCGCATAAGGCATAGCCCCTGAATCAAACCAAACGTCGATCAGGTCGCTTTCTCTCTTCATCGGCTGTCCTGAATCTGAAACTAAGATTACTTTATCAACCACATTTTTATGCAGGTCTACCAAAGCATAGTTCTGTTCAGACATATTCCCGATTACAAAACCTTTAAATGGATTTTCTTTCATGAATCCTGCTTCAACGGATTTTTCGATCTCGTTGTACAATTCTTCCACAGAACCAATGATTTTCTCTTCTGCTTTTCCTGTTGAAGCATCTGTTCTCCAGATCGGCAAGGGGATTCCCCAGTATCTTGAACGGGAAAGATTCCAGTCGTTCACATTCTCAAGCCAGTTGGCAAAACGGCCTTCTCCCGTAGATTTGGGCTTCCAGTTGATTTCTTTGTTTAAATCGACCAGTCTGTCTTTCACGGCAGTCATTTTCACAAACCATGAATCGAGCGGATAATATAATAACGGCTCATCTGTTCTCCAGCTATGTGGATAGGAGTGAACATATTTTTCTACTTTAAAAGCCTTGTTTTCTTTTCTTAATTTTAAAGCAATTCTTTCATCTACAGAAAGATACGTTTTCAGGTCTGAAATGATTGACTTAAGGTTTTCCTTTTGAATTTTGAGTTCTGCCTCTTTTTCTGCTTCACTAAGGTATTCCCCTTTTACGTATTCATTGGCAAAACCATAAATTTCATCACTTACCTGCGGTAAAAATCTTCCCTGAAGATCTACCAGAGGAACGGGATTTCCGTTTTTATCCAAAACAAGCATTGGCGGAACTTCAGGGGTCGCTTCTTTGGCTACTTTCGCATCATCGGCACCGAAGGTAGGCGCCGTATGAACGATACCTGTTCCGTCTTCTGTTGTAACGAAGTTCCCTGAAATGACCCTGAACGCATTTTCCGGATTCTGGTGCGGAAGAGCATAAGGTAAAAGTTGTTCATATTTAATTCCAACTAAATCAGCTCCTTTGAATTCGGCTAAAATCTGATAAGGAATAACTTTACTTTGTGAAGTGTAATTTGCGAAATCTTCTTCTGTACCTTCACTGTATTTTTTTGCAAACTGTTTCCCCACCAAAGCTTTAGCCAAAACAACATTTACGGGTTCAAAAGTATATTGGTTGAAAGTTTTAACTAAAACATAATCGATTTTTGGACCGACTGTCAAGGCGGTGTTAGAAGGCAGCGTCCAAGGAGTAGTTGTCCAGGCTAGGAAATGTACCTCTCCAAAGCCTTGTAAAAATGATGGTAAGGTTTCAGGTAATGTCTTAAACTGTGCCACAACCGTCGTATCGGAAACATCACGGTAAGCGCCCGGCTGGTTGACTTCATGGGAAGAAAGTCCGGTTCCCGCTTTTGGAGAATAAGGCTGGATGGTGTAGCCTTTGTACAATAATCCTTTATCATACAATTGCTTCAGCAGCCACCAGACGGTTTCCATGTATTTTGATTTGTACGTCACATACGGATCATCAAGATCTACCCAATATCCGATTTTCTCAGTAAGGTTGTTCCAGACGTCGGTATAGCGCATTACCGCTTCACGACAGGCTTTGTTGTAATCTTCAATCGAAATTTTATTGCCAATATCTTCTTTAGTGATTCCTAATTCTTTTTCCACACCAAGCTCTACCGGAAGTCCGTGCGTGTCCCAACCCGCTTTACGGAAAACCTGCTTTCCGTTCTGGGTCTGATAACGACAGAAAATATCCTTTAATGCCCTGGCCATTACGTGGTGAATTCCGGGCATACCGTTTGCTGAAGGCGGACCTTCATAAAAAACAAACTCGGGCTGCCCTTCACGAATCTCAACACTTTTATTGAAAGTTTTGTTCTGTTTCCAGAATTCCGCGATGTTGTCGGCTACGTCAATAAGGTTGAGGTTTTTGTATTCTTTAAACTGGCTCATTGTAATATCTCAATATCGTTGATTAATTAAGTTGGCAAATTTACTAAAATTTACCGGTTTATAATATATGTTTTATTTTGATATTTCCAATGAAAATGTTCTGTTTCAGAAAAATAAAGCAGAGCAACGAGGGAAGGTGAATGGTCAATGGTGAATAAGTGAATTTTTTAGAATCGATTTATTTAAAAAGGTTTTAATTAGTTTTGTTAACCTTGTTTCAGTAAATGCTTTATCAATAGGGTCGGGCTTCAGCCCGTCTTCAGAATACGGCGTTGTGAAAAAGGTTTTAACCAAAGCTTACATAAGCACGCAGATCTTGCAGATTACGCAGATTTTTTTTCAAAGCAATACCTTATTTCTACTTTGAGTTTACGTTATAATTAAAGAGTCCATCATCAGTAAAATCCACGAAATCTATTGGAACTAAAATCTCCACGGGAAAATTGATTTTAATTAAATAAATTTGTCGTTTAAAATACAGCCATTGGAACTCCATCCATCAATCGAAAAAGCAAGCATTCAGGAAATAAAAAAATTTCAGGAGCAAAAGCTTCAGGAACTTCTCATGTATCTTGAGGTACATTCTCCTTTTTACCAAAGACTATTTACGGAAAACAACATAAAAATTGCTGATATCCGGACGCTGGAAGATTTACAGAAAATCCCGACGACGACGAAAAACGATATCCAGCAGAACAACGATGATTTTTTCTGCATCACGCCGGATAAAATCGTGGATTACAGCACCACTTCAGGAACGCTGGGTGATCCCGTGACGTTCGGATTATCCGATAACGATCTGGAACGTCTGGCCTACAACGAAGCTATTTCTTTTGCCTGCGCGGGAATCCAAAAAGGCGATGTGGTACAGATGATTACCACCATCGACAAAAGGTTTATGGCCGGTCTTGCTTACTTTTTGGGATTGCGGAAAATGGGAGCCAGCGTTGTCAGAATGGGTCCCGGAATTCCGGAATTACAATGGGATTCAATTTTCAGATATAAACCGAAATATTTAATTACCGTTCCGTCATTTTTATTGAAAATGATAGATTACGCCGAAAAACATGGAATCGATTATAAAAATTCCAGTGTCTACGGAGCGGTTTGTATTGGAGAAAGCATCAAAAATCAGGATTTTACAGACAATATTTTGTCGCAGAAAATTAAAGAGAAATGGGAGATTAAATTGTTCTCGACGTATGCTTCTACGGAGATGAGTACCGCTTTCACGGAATGTGAATATCAGATTGGCGGCCATCAGCATCCGGAATTAATCATTACCGAAATCCTTGACGACGAAGGAAATCCTGTAGAAGAGGGAGAAAGCGGAGAATTAACCATCACGACATTAGGCGTTGAGGCGATCCCGTTATTAAGATTCAAAACAGGCGACATTGTAAAAGCGCATCATGAACCTTGTGCGTGTGGAAGAAATACGATGAGGCTGGGTCCCGTGATCGGCAGGAAACAGCACATGATCAAGTATAAGGGGACAACTCTGTATCCGCCGGCTATGAATGATATTTTAAATGATTTTAATAATATTTTGTGCTATCAGATCGTTATCCGGTCGAATGAAATCGGTCTTGATGAAATTATCATTAAAATAAGCACGGACAGCGACTCGGAAAATTTTGTGAATGAGGTAAGAGATCATTTCCGGGCGAAACTGCGGGTAAGCCCGAAAATTGAAATGGTTGACTTTGAGGTTCTGTCTAAAGTTGTTTTTAATCCAAACAGCAGGAAACCGATTACATTTATAGATCTTCGATAAATATCCTATTCAAAAAATAAATTTTAAAATTAAATTATAAACTATGAAAAAATTATTCTTACTATTTTCTTTAATGACCGCTTTGATACTCAATGCACAGAGAATAGTAATCAAGTCCGGAAGTTTTAGCGCTTTAAAGGATCAGACGGATGTAAATGTGGAGTTAAAATTCGATAATGTTCTGATGATGAAAGAAAATGTCACAGAAGAGCAATATCTGGAAAACAGAAAAAAAGATGTTATTGCAAATCCTAAAAGAGGCGAAATAGGATGGCAAAAGTGGAGTGCAGAATGGCAAAGGTATAAAGATGAAGAATATATTAATTATTTCACGAAGGGCCTGAATAAAGCTTATAAAAATATCAGCTTTAAGAAAGACAGTCCATCGTCAAAATACACCATATTGCTGGAAACCAATTGGGTTTTTCCTGGATGGCATGGAGGTATGGTTATGATGACTGCAGAAATCACCGGGAAAATAAAATTGATTGAAACCAATAATCCCGAAAACGTTTTAGCAGAGGCGGAATTTAATAAGTTCGATAAATTTGTCAATAATAAAGAAATTGTGATGGAATATGGCAGGGTGGCCGGCGCATACGAGTCCCTCGGAAAATATCTCGGGAAAGAAATCAAAAGTGCAGTAAAATAAAACAAAAAAGGTCTGAAAATCTCAGACCTTTTTTTTATGCCTGTTGTTTTTCTTTTTTAATGAATTCTGCAAGGTTTTTAATGGCTGTATCATGTATTCTCACAAAAGTATTCTTTTTGTCCCATACATAACCCGCCAGCACGGCACAGATTTTTCTCTTGACATCCGGGTTTTCCGGCTGGTGGAAAAACAGTTCCTGAAGATTTCCGGTGTACCATTCCTTTACATACGTCGTAAAGACATTCACGCCATATAAAATATAATCTGAGTATTCTTTTTGCCAGTCGATGGTTTCGCCGTTCAGTTGTCTTAAAGCTAATTTTGCAGCCAGCATTCCCGACTCCGTTGCAAAAGCCATTCCCGAAGAGAAAACAGGATCCAGGAATTCCGAAGCATTTCCCGTTAAGGCAAATCCGTCGCCGAATAATTTTTTTACCGAGCAGGAATAATCTTTAAGATGCTTAGGCTCAAAAAGGAAATCGACATCCCCGAAACGCTTTACATAGTAATCCGACAGGGAAATCGCTTTTCTTAAAGCTTCCGCCGTATCGCCGTTTTCCGATAACTTATCAATATATTCTGTAGGTCCGACAATTCCGACGCTGGTATTTCCGTTGGAGAAAGGAATTACCCAAAGCCATACTTCAGTCTCGATAATATCAAATGAGATCAGCGTTCCTTCGGTTCCTTCTTCACGGTTAATGTCTTTTACATGGGAAAAAATAGCAGAGTGCGGAGAAAGTTTAGAAGGCTTTTCCAGATCCAGCAGTCTCGGAAGTACTCTTCCGTAGCCACTGGAATCGATCACGAATTTGGCGTGGATCTCCTTTGTCTCACCGTCTTTGGTTCTTACAGTGGTTACGGAATCCGTCCCGTTGAATTCAATGCCGGTAACTTCGGTCTCAAATTCCAGGTCGATGCCTTTATTGATGACTTCCTGAGCCAATACGTTGTCAAAATCGGCTCTCGGAACCTGCCACGTCCAGTCCCATCCTTCCCCGAACTTATTGCTGAAATCAAAAATGCAGACTTCGTTGCCTCTTAAAAAACGGGCACCCAGTTTTTTTTCAAATCCCATTTTATCCAGTGCCGGAAACAGGCCGGCTTCATCAAAATGATCCATTACGCGCGGGATCAGGCTTTCCCCGACCACCAATCTGGGAAATCTGGTTTTTTCAACAACTTTTACGCTGACGTTGTTCTTCTTTAAGTATGAAGAAGATACGCAGCCGGAAGGTCCGGCGCCGATTACAAGAACGTCAACAAATTCTTTGCTCATCTTTGATTTTTTATTTTAATAATAACTTCTATCTTTGCCGCAAAATTAATGACAATTAATTAATAATTACAAAATTATCATATTATTACTTTTAATTAATGAAAATAAATAACTTTTTAAAATTGAGCGACTTTAAAAAAGTCATCATTGAGAATGAAAAAATAGAACTGGATGAAACGCTTCTTGCAAGAGTAGATGAGAGTTTTCAGTTTCTGAAAGAATTTTCAAAAAATAAAGTAATATATGGAGTCAATACGGGTTTCGGACCGATGGCGCAGTTTAAAATAAGCGATGAAGACACCCATCAGCTTCAGTACAACCTGATCCGGAGCCATTCTTCCGGGATCGGAAATCCGCTTCCTGCCGATGAAGCGAAGGCATGTATGCTGGCCAGATTAAATACGTTGTCTCTTGGAAAATCAGGGGTTCATCAGTCGGTTGTAAATTTACTTAAAGAATTAATAAACAGGAATATTACGCCATTGATCTTTGAGCACGGAGGCGTAGGCGCAAGCGGTGACCTGGTACAGCTCGCCCACCTGGCTTTGGTATTGATCGGCGAAGGGGAAGTTTTTTATAATGGGGAAAGAAAACCAACAAAAGAAGTTTTCGCTGCAGAAGGCCTTGAACCGATTCAGGTGGAGATCCGTGAAGGGCTTGCTTTAATGAACGGAACATCTGTCATGTCCGGAATCGGTGCGGTTAATGCGCATAAAGCGAATCAGTTAACTGATATTTCTTTAAAATTATCCTGTGCAATCAATGAAATTGTCCAGGCTTATGACGACCACCTTTCGGAAGTGCTGAACGGAACCAAGCTTCATGAAGGCCAGCAGAAGATTGCCGCCAAAATGCGTGCTCATCTTTCGGACAGCAAGCTGATCAGGAAAAGAGCCGATCATTTATATACCCATTTTGAAGAGCAGGAGAAAGTATTCAAGGAAAAAGTCCAGGAATATTACTCCTTACGATGTGTTCCGCAGATTTTAGGGCCTGTCCTGGATACGTTGGAATACACTGAGAAAGTATTAGAAAATGAGATCAACTCAGCAAATGATAATCCGATCATTAATGTTGAGGATCAGCATGTTTACCACGGTGGAAATTTCCACGGGGATTATATTTCGCTGGAAATGGACAAGCTTAAAATCGTGGTGACGAAACTCACAATGCTGGCGGAAAGACAACTGAACTATCTTTTAAACTCTAAAATCAACGAGATTTTGCCTCCGTTTGTGAATCTCGGGAAACTGGGCTTCAATTTCGGAATGCAGGGCGTGCAGTTTACGGCGACTTCCACAACAGCGGAAAGCCAGATGCTCTCCAACCCGATGTATGTGCACAGTATACCGAATAACAATGATAACCAGGATATTGTAAGCATGGGAACCAACGCGGCCGTCATCTGCAGGAAAGTGATCGAGAATGCTTTTGAAGTTTTGACGATAGAAGCCATTACCATCGTTCAGGCTATCGAATATCTTGGTTTCCAGGATAAAATCTCATCGGCGACAAAAGAGTTATATGATGAAATAAGAAAGATTATTCCTGCGTTCTCCAGTGATATGGTAATGTATCCGTACCTGGAAAATGTAAAAAATTATCTTAAAAGTATGTAACTTCAGGCTTACTTACGTTGTCATAAAAGAAGAAAATATATTAAAAACTAAAACTAACATACGCAACACATGAAATGTGCAATCATCACAGGCGGCTCCAGGGGAATTGGAAGAGCTATCTGTATCAAACTGGCAGAAGAGAAAAATTACCATCTGCTGATTAATTATACTTCCAACGAAGCTGCGGCAAAAGAAACGCTTTCCAAGGTAGAAGCATGGGGTGCTACGGGAGAGATCCTGAAATTTGATGTCGGCAATGCCGAAGAAACACAGCAGGTGTTAACGCAGTGGCAGGAAAATAATCCGCAGGCGATCGTTGAGGTGATTGTAAATAATGCCGGGATTACGAGAGACGGACTTTTCATGTGGATGCCGAGTGAAGATTGGAACGCAGTGATTAACACAAGTTTAAATGGTTTTTTCAATGTAACGAATTTCTTTATTCAAAAGCTGTTGCGCAATAAATACGGAAGAATCATCAACATGGTTTCTGTTTCCGGCGTGAAAGGGACGGCCGGACAGACCAATTATTCTGCGGCAAAAGGAGCTGTGGTAGGCGCTACAAAAGCCCTGGCGCAGGAAGTGGCGAAAAGAAACATTACGGTAAATGCCGTAGCACCCGGATTCATCAAAACGGATATGACGCAGGAGTTTAACGAAGATGAATTAAAGGCAATGATTCCTGCCAATCGTTTCGGCGAGGCGGAAGAAGTAGCAGATCTGGTGGCATTTTTAGCTTCTAAAAAGTCATCTTATATTACCGGCGAAATCATTAATATTAACGGAGGAATTTATTCATAAAAATCAGGCAGCAGATATAAGATGGCAGGGAATAGCTGCAACCTAAAATCTGCAACCTAAAATCTTGAATTTTAAATGGAAAACAGGGTTGTCATTACCGGAATGGGAATTTATTCCTGCATCGGAACTTCTTTGGAAGAGGTAAAGGAATCTTTATTTCAGGGGAAATCCGGTATATTTTTAGTGGATGAAAGAAAAGAATTCGGTTTCAGGTCGGGATTAACGGGCGTTGTCCCGAAGCCGGATCTGAAGAATCTTCTGAACCGCCGGCAGCGTGTAAGCATGGGGGAAGAGAGTGAGTATGCCTATATCGCTACTTTGGATGCCCTAAGACAGGCAGGAATAGACCAGGATTTTTTAGATAACCAGGAAGTCGGAATTTTATACGGAAACGACAGTGTTTCTCAGGCAGTCGTGGAATCCATCGATATTGCCAGAGAGAAAAAAGATACGACGCTGATGGGTTCGGGAGCGATTTTCAAATCGATGAACTCTACGGTAACGATGAATCTTTCCACGATTTTTAAACTGCGAGGGATTAATCTGACCATCAGTGCTGCCTGCGCAAGCGGTTCTCATTCCTTGGGATTGGCTTTTATGATGATTAAAAACGGTTTCCAGGAGATGATCGTCTGCGGAGGAGCGCAGGAAACCAATAAATATTCCATGGCGAGCTTTGACGGGCTTGGTGTTTTCTCTGTGCGGGAAGACGAACCGACGAAAGCTTCAAGACCTTTCGACTCGGGAAGGGACGGCCTGATTCCAAGCGGCGGGGCAGCGACCTTAATCGTTGAAAGCTTAGAGTCCGCACAAAAAAGAGGAGCGAATATTATCGCAGAAATCGTAGGCTACGGATTTTCATCAAACGGCGGACATATATCTACCCCGAATGTAGACGGGCCGGCACTGGCGATGGAAAGAGCGCTGAAACAATCGGGCTTCACAGCAGAAGATATTGATTACATTAATGCCCATGCCACTTCCACACCGATTGGTGATGCCAATGAAGCCAAAGCAATTTTCGAAATTTTCGGTGGGGAGGTTCCTGTAAGTTCTACAAAATCCATGACAGGGCACGAATGCTGGATGGCCGGCGCCAGTGAAGTGATCTACTCAATCCTGATGATGCAGAACGGCTTTATTGCCCCGAATATCAATCTGGAACATCCTGATGATGAGGCGAAAAAGATAAATCTGGTCGCTGAAACAAAAAGTCAAAAAATTGACGTATTTTTGTCGAATTCTTTCGGATTTGGGGGAACCAACTCCGCATTAATCGTTAAAAAATTTAATTAAAAACATGGAAAGGGAGAAAATTATTGCGATCGTTAATGATTTTTTGGTCAATGAATTTGAGGTGGACGGCGATGAGATCAGCAACGAGGCAAACTTAAAAACAACGCTTGGGCTGGACAGCCTGGATTATATTGATATGGTTGTTGTAATCGAATCTAATTTCGGGGTGAAATTAGGCGAAGCAGACTTTAAAAAGATGGTTACGTTCGATGATTTCTACACGACCATCGAAAACAAAATCACAGAAAAGAATAAATAATATATTAATGTAAAAATGTAATAATATAACAATTTACCAATGCTTCATTGAATAATTGTTAAACTGGTACATTGTGTATATTGGTACATTATGAAAACAATGCTATGAACAAATGGAAGGGTAAATCTAAGGGGACGATCCTGGGGTACAGGATTTTTGTCTGGTGCATTAGAAATATCGGGATCCGGAGTTCATACGCTGTACTGTATTTCGTTGCATTCTACTATTTCGTATTCGAAAAAAGGAGCAACACATATTACCGGTATTACTTCCGGGAAAGACTGAAATACGGCTACTGGAAAACAAAACTCTCGTTGTTTAAAAATTATTTCACCTTCGGAACGGTTTTAATTGATAAAACGGCCATTTCCGCAGGACTCAGAAATAAATATACCTACGAATTCGACGGAATTGAAAACCTCCGAAACCTTTTAGCGGAAAAAAAAGGCGGCGTTCTCATCAGTGCCCACATCGGAAACTTTGAGATCGCGGAACATTTCTTTGCCGATATCGATTTCGATTGCCAGATCAATCTGGTTACCACCGATCAGGAAGTTACGGTCATTAAAGAATATCTGGAAAGTGTTTCCGTAAAACAGAGCAGCATTAAATTTATTTATGTAAAAGAAGATATGTCCCATATTTTCGAGATCAATGAGGCACTGTCTAAAAATGAGCTGATCTGCTTTACCGGCGACCGTTATTTCGAAGGCTCTAAGTTTCTGGAAGGCGAGTTGCTCGGAAGAACGGCAAAATTCCCGGCGGGTCCTTTCCTTATCGCTTCAAGACTGGGTGTTCCGGTGGTGTATGTGTATGTAATGAAAGAAAAAAATCTTCATTACCACCTGTACGCCAGAGTTGCTCAAAATGTAAAAAAACGCGATGCCCAGGGTCTTCTGAATTCCTATACCCAGAATCTGGAATCCATGATCAGAAAATATCCGCTCCAATGGTTCAATTATTTTGATTTTTGGGATGATATTGATTAATTTTCCTACTTTTACCCCAAATAAAACTAATATTTAACGCAACATCAAAGTGATTGAGAAATTTAATTCAAAATCACTAAACACAGCTTTTCTCCTTGAAAAAAGAATTCGACATACTGGTAATCGGCAGCGGATTGGGAGGTCTTGTTTCGGCGCTGGTGCTCGCCAAAGAAGGCCTGAAAGTCTGTGTCTTAGAGAAAAATAACCAATATGGTGGAAACCTCCAGACCTTTTCCCGCGACAAACTGATTTTTGATACCGGTGTTCATTACCTGGGCGGGCTTTCCGAAGGGCAGAACCTTCATCAGTATTTTTCCTATCTCGAGATCATGGATGAGCTTCAGCTTCAGCAGATGGACGCAAACGGGTACGATAAAATTACTTTCGGAGACGACAAAACCGAATATCCTCATGCGCAGGGTTACGGCAATTTTGTGGAGCAGCTGGCCCGGCATTTTCCTGAAGAACGGGAGAATCTGGAAAATTACTGTGAAGAAATCCAAAGGGTATGCGGCCAGTTCCCGAGATATAACCTGGTAGGGAAAGACAATTATAATGAAGAAGTCCTGCACCTCAATACCAAACGGTTTATCGAATCCATTACCCCGAACAGGAAACTTCAGTCGGTTTTACTGGGATCTAACTTTTTATACGCCGGAGATTCTGAAAATGTTCCTTTTTATGTACATGCCCTCACGGTAAATTCTTACATTCAGAGCGCTTACAAGTGTGTGAAAGGAGGCAGCCATATTTCAAAATTACTGATTAAGAGGCTTCGTGAACATGGGGCGGAAGTGCATAAACATTCTGAAGTTTCGGAATTTATATTTAATGACGGAAATATACTGGCCGGAGTACGTACAAAGGCCGGAAAAGAATATTTTGCTGAAAAGTTTATCTCCAATATTGAGATTCGTTCCGCCATCAGGCTGATCGGGGAAGGCCGGCTGAAAAAATCTTTCTTAAACAGAATTAAAAGCTGGGAACCGGTTTCTTCCTGTTTCAGTTTATATCTCGTTTTAAAACCCCGGACGGTTCAGAATTTTAATTATAACATTTACCATTTTTCCAGTGAAGAATCGGTATGGAATGCCCATCGTTATGATAAAGATGCCTGGCCGGAAACCTATATGCTGTCCTCGACGCAATCTAAACACGACCCGGATTTTGCCGAAAGCCTGACCGCCATTTCCTATATGGATTTTGAAGAAGTAAAAAAATGGCAAGATACATTCAATACGGTAGCGGAAGAGCAGGACCGGGGAGAAGCCTATGAACAATTCAAACTTGAAAAGGCTGAAAAAATGATTGCCGCCCTGGAGAAGAAAATTCCTGATCTGAAAACATCCATCAAGAGGATATATACTTCTTCGCCGCTGTCTTATCGCGATTACATTGGCAGTGCCGACGGAAATATGTATGGATATATGAAGAGTTCGGAAAATCCGCTGAAAACAATGGTTTCCCCGAGAACGAAAATCGACAATCTGTTCCTGACAGGCCAGTCCGTAAATATGCACGGCATTCTGGGCTGTACCATCGGTGCGTTCAATACATGCGCGGAGATTTTAGGAAAGGAATTGATTGATAAAAGATTAACACAACTGATTAATGAGAGCAAAGGTGAAAAATAGGGTTATTGCAGGCAACTGTTCTTATTGGATGTTGTTTTTCTGTTTCGGTCTTATCCTGAATCTCAGCCTTATTTCCTGCGGTACAAGAAAATCCGTCCGGCATCTTCCGGAAATCAGACAATATGCGCTTGACATTCCGAAAGTGAATAAGGTTAATGATTCGACATTTAGTTTTCGTGAAAATTATTTAACCAAAAACAAGCAGAAAATCTGGGAATTATATATTAAAGGAAATCCTTTGCAGCTGGGCTATAATAACGGGGCATTGACCCAAAGCCTGATGCAGAAGCAGGAGAAAATCTTCTTCTCGAAAGTAGAGACTTTTGTTCCCTCAAAATTTAAACAAAATCTTTTACGGGGCTTTCTGAAATGGTACAACAGGAAGATGTACCTGAATGTACGTGAGGATTACCAGGCAGAGTTGTACGGGCTGTCACAGTTCTCGTCGGATGAATACGATTTTATCGCCCCGAAATATCTGAGGAATCTTTACCTGCACGGTGCGCACGACATTGGCCACGCGATGCAGGACCTGATGATGGTTGGCTGTACGTCGCTTGCCGTCTGGAACGAAAATACGGAAGACGGTAACCTGCTGATCGGCAGGAACTTTGATTTTTATGTGGGAGATGATTTTGCTAAGAATAAATTAATCGAATTCGTAGAGCCGGAGAAAGGAATTCCGTACCTGTCCGTAAGCTGGCCCGGGATGATAGGCGTGGTTTCCGGGATGAATAAAGAAGGCCTTACGGTTACCATCAATGCCGGAAAGTCGAAGATTCCGCTGACGGCTAAAACACCGATTTCGCTGGTGACACGGGAAATTTTACAGTATGCTAAAAATATCGATGAAGCCGTTGGGATTGCCCGAAAAAGAAAGGTTTTCGTATCGGAATCCATCCTGGTTGGAAGTGCGAACGATAAAAATGCGGTGATTATTGAAGTTTCGCCGGATAATTTCGGGGTGTACCGGGTTGAAAACAGCGCGAAGGCTTTCTGTACCAACCATTTCCAGTCGGAGGCTTATAAAAATGACAAGAGAAACCAGAAGCATATCCTGGAAAGCCATTCCGAATACCGTTACGAAAAACTGCAGGAACTTTTGCAGGAAAACAAAAAGCTGAATCCCGAAAAGATAGCCGCTATTTTAAGGGATAAATCCGGATTGAAAGGAGAGAAAATCGGTTACGGGAACGAAAAAGCCATCAATCAGCTTTTAGCCCATCATGCGGTGATTTTTTCGCCTCAGAAAAAATTGGTCTGGGTTTCTGCCAATCCTTATCAGCTGGGCGAATTCGTCTGCTACGACCTCAATGAGATTTTTTCGGATAAAAGACTAAAAAACGGACAGTTTTCAAAATCTGAATTAAACATTCCTGAAGATCCGTTTTTAAAAACCCGGGAATTTCAGAATTATGAACAGTATAAACTGATGAGCGCAGAAGTCGGTAAAGCTATCGATGGAGAAATAGCGGTCAAAGATGATTTTTTTCCTCATTACCAGTCACTGAACCCCGATTTCTGGCTGGTGTATTACCAGGCCGGGAAATATTATTATCATACCAGACAATATTCTAAGGCTAAAAATGAATTTGAATTGGCTTTAAGCAAAGAAATCACTACGGTTCCTGACAGAGAAAATGTTGAAAAATATCTCAGGAAAACCCTAAAGAAAATGAAATAGCATTTTCAATATTATAAAATTATTGTGGTATTAAGATGTGATTATTAGTATTCAGATTGTTGTCTAGAATTTTTTAATTTTAGTAAAATTAATATTTTTTAACAGAGAAAATTCTTTAAATAGCAGATCTTGTTAAGTATTTTTAAATATAATTTTCTTTTTATTGGGAAAAATTTGTTTTGTTTTGGATTTATTATTTATATTCGTTCATTAATTTTTTAATGAATGAAAAAAATCTACTTTTTGTATTTATTTTGTTTTCTGACTGTGTTTTCCTGCAAAAGCGACGAAAAAATTGAGAGTATAGAAACGGAAAGTTCTTTCGTGAATTTCAATATCGATGCAGTTCCGTATGCAAAATTATCAACCTATATGTTTTTTACGGGAGATCTTAAAAATCTCCAGCCTAACACAAAGGTGGTTCCTTATGAGCCTGCCAGTTCACTTTTCACGGATTATGCCTTAAAAAAGAGATTTATCTGGATGCCGGGGGGGACGAAGGCAACTTATGACACCGATGATAAAATATTAAATTTTCCTGTGGGAACCGTACTGATCAAAAATTTCTATTACAATACGATACAGCCTGGTAATACAACGAAAATCATTGAAACACGTTTAATGATCAGAAAATCAAGCGGGTGGATTTTTGCAGAATACCTTTGGAATGATGCTCAGACAGAAGCAGAACTCGTTACAGGGAGTAATTTCGCCAGTGGCAGTTCCAAAAACATTTCATTTAAAAAAGAAAACGGCGATCTCATTGCAACAGCCTACAGAATTCCGTCGGAAACTGAGTGTCTGGCCTGTCATAAGCTTGATAATAAACCGATTCCGATTGGTCTGAAACCCCAGAATATAAATGTTTCCTACAATTATCCGAACGGAATCAAGAACCAGCTGCAAAAGTTTGTTGATGAAGGTTACCTTCAAAGCTATCCTTCGAACATTGTGTCTACGGTGAATTATAAAGACACCAGCAAACCTTTGGATATCCGCCTGAGATCTTATCTCGATATCAACTGTGCCCATTGTCACCAGGACAATGCCCGTTGTGACTACCGGGCCATACGATTAAGTTTCAGTAAAACCTCGGACTTAACAAAACTGGGTGTATGTATTACGGCCGATGAGCCTATCAGTCCTTCTGTAGAAAGGATTATTATGGCAGGAAATCCTGCCAAATCGGTGATGCATTTCAGACTAAGCTCTATAGATGAAAACAACAGAATGCCCTTGCTAGGCAGAACCATTGTTCATGATGAAGGCGTCGATCTTCTAAGCCAGTGGATTTCTTCATTGAATCAAACTTGTCCATAATTTAATTTAATACTAACAAAACTTTTAATTCATGAAAAAAATATTACCCTTTTTTATTTTATTATTGAATAGTACCTGGGCTATGGCGCAATTGACATGTGCCACAGCGGTCCCTCTTGGATTAGGAACCGTTACTGCTCCCAGCGTAACCGGAACGCCACCAACCACAGCCTGTTCCTTAGGAACTCCCGGCACTAAAGGCTTGTGGTACAAATTTACGCCTACAGAAAATAAAAGCATTAAAATTGCCACCTCTTCTGCGGGACAAAATGCAGATACTCGTCTCATTGTATTTTCCGGAAACTGTAATGCATTGACTTGTGTTGCGGCAAATGACGATAGTGCAGGGGCATTTTCTGCCGTCACTTTCAATGCGGTAGCAGGAACCACTTATTACATTGTATTTGATAATAAATATTCCGCATTAGGCTTTAATATTACCATTTCTGAAGTGGTTATCGTTCCGGATCGCTTATCTTTTGTTCCGCAGTCGATCTCTGTACCAACGAATTTTAACAACTGTATCGTCGATATGAACGGCGATTACCTCGATGATATCGTATCAGTGATGAGTGCGACGCAACTGATGATCTCTTATCAGCAGCCTGGCGGAGGATTCAATAATGTTACCTATACGGTTCCTTCTACCATCATAACACCATCCTGGAGCATTGCGGCAGGAGATTATGACAACAATGGCTACAACGACCTTATTTATGGTTCCAGCAGCGGAGTTGCATTTCTAAAAGCGAATGCCACCGGAACAGCTTACACATCCGACAGAAAATCAGAGTCTTTCCTGGTACAGAGAACCAATTTTATAGACATCAATAATGATGGAAAGCTGGACGCTTTTGTCTGTGATGATAACGCCCCGAACCGTTATTATATCAACGACGGAACGAATATGAACCATAATCAGGGCGGACTGGGAGATTTTCCTTCCGGCGGAAATTACGGTTCGATATGGATTGATTATGACAACGACGGCGATATGGATCTTTTCATCGCGAAATGCAGCGGCGGAGGTTCCGGCCCCGGCGGAAATATCGATGAACTCCACAGAAATAATGGTAATGGAACCTTTACTAATGTAGCGGCGGCGGCAAACATGGCAAATCCCGTTCAGACATGGTCTTCCGCATGGGGCGATTTTAACAATGACGGATGGATGGACGCCGTAGTGGGAATCAACTCCAACAGCAACGGTTTGAGCAAAGTGATGAAAAATAACGGAGACGGCACATTTACAGATAAATCGGCAGGATCGGGATACGATGTCGTTTATGATCTAAGCCGTGAATATGTAGCGCACGACTTCGATAACGATGGGTTTTTAGATGTTTTGGGAGCAGGAAACAGGATTATGTTTGGCAATGGAGATTTTACATTTACCCCTAATCAGACTGCATATAATTTTGATTTCTATGATCGTCCGATCGGAGATTTAAATAATGACGGATTCCTGGATATCCAAAGCGGCACTACCATCATGATGAATGCCGGAAACACGAATAAATGGCTGAAAGTAACTCTGAAAGGTACCCAAAGCAACAAAAACGGAATCGGGGCAAGAGTAGAAATATATGGATCATGGGGCAAACAGATCAGAGATGTACAAAGCGGAACCGGTTTCGCAAACATGAGCACACTGAATGCTCATTTTGGAATCGGGCAGGCCACGGCGATTACAAAAGTTATCGTAAGATGGCCATCCGGAGTGGTGGATGTCATCAATAATGTGACGCCAAACACAACCCTGAATGTTGTAGAAGGTTCATTCCTTAATACAAGCGAGGTGCAGGAAGTTCAGCAGGCATTGGCGATATATCCGAATCCGGCTCATGACATGGTCTATTTTAAGGCTCAGAAAGATTTTGTTCCTACTGAAGTTAAAATTTATGATCTTACCGGAAGAGTGGTATTGCAGAGCAAAATTGAAGGAGATTCAGTTTCTGTAAAACAATTGAATGCGGGTAATTACATGCTGGTGCTGACAGATAAAAATGGAAAAAGACTTTCACAGAAGCTAACTGTAAAGTAATTATTTATATTAATCAAAATCATGCTGCAGGATCGAAAGGTCCTGCAGTTTTTTTATTAACTATCTTCAGGATTAACCTTGTTTAAAAATAAAAAAGTAGCGATTCCTGAAATTACGGACATGGTAATGGATAATATAGCACTGCCAATGAGATATTGCAGGAGATTGTTTTTTACAAGCTCGAAATTCAGTTCCTGACTGAGAATATTGCTGTCTCCTTTCACAAAAGGTGATCCTAAAAAAAGTGATGCCGCAATGATGAAAGGGATAAAAGGAGGTAAGCTGACATTGGAAGCCACAAAAGCAAGAACCTTATTTAGTTTAAAAAGTACCGCCAAAGAGATGGTTAAAAGGGTATGAAAACCCCAAAAAGGCGAAAACCCTATGAACACACCAAGAGCAATGGAAAAAGCTTTTGTACGGTTGGTTCCGTCGCTTTCCAGTACATCTTCCTGAATAAATCTTTTAAAGCTTTTTTTTCTGAAATTAAGGATAAAGTTGCGTGGAATAATATACACTAAAGTAATCGTTACCAAAATGGTATTGAGAATGCTGATCCGCGTAAAATCTTTGAACGGCCTGAAATGGGATACTCTTTCTGCCGGATCGTACAACACCTTTACCGGCACATTTTTTACCGGTACATGCCTCCAGGCGGTCCGTACGATGATCTCGATCTCAAATTCAAATTTCGGGGTGAAGTATTTCTTTGGAATTTTATGTAACGGATAAAGGCGGTACCCGGATTGGGTATCTTCCAGTTTGATCCCGGTCTCAAACCAGAACCAAAAGTTGGAAAACCGGTTTCCGAAGCTGCTCTTCTTCGGAATGCCGTCCTGGGCCATATTGCGGTTTCCTATCAAAAGAACATCTTCTTTTTCATAAAGTAACGCTTCTACGAAAACCGAAATATCATCGGGATAATGCTGCCCATCGGAATCGATGGTGATGGCATAATGATAACCGAGTTTTTTTGCTTTCCTGAAGCCGGTTTTAAGTGCGTTCCCTTTTCCTTTGTTTTCCGGTAAATGAATGATGTGGAGCTGAGGATATTGTCCTAAAATTTCCCTGGTGGAGTCGGTAGAGCCATCGTTGACGGCAATAATGTCCTGCGTGTAACCGAGAATGCCGTCAATGACTCTTTTCAGGGTTTTCTCGTTGTTGTAAGTCGGGATTAAAACACAGATTTTCTTTTCAAGAATCGCGTTTTGCACTTCGGGCAGGGTCATTGTCTTATTTTAAAGTTGCTCTTTCAGCCGGGGTAATGGTTTTGGACTGTGCGGCGAAACGTTTGATGTAATTTTTCAGGGCGGTATTCTGTTTACTGTAATTATTCAGCAGAAATGTTTTGTCTTCTTTCAGGCTTCCTCTGTAGCCTACGATTTTCGGAATGTTTTCCTGAACGCTCATCCGGATTACCCTGAGTTCCGCATTATTGGGGTTGCTTTTGATCACCGCTTCCAGGCTGGTTGCTCCGGATTTCACCAAAGCTTTCCGGTTCGATTTGGCGATCTTTGCTTCCATAATCTGCGCGGCAGCTTTATATCCCTGGATTACGGCATCCGAACCCGAAGCTTTTTCGGCCATGTTGATAAAAGATTCTGTATTCGCATTGGAAGCATTGGCTTTTGCATAGCTTTCTCTCAGTGATTCAAGATTCGACTGGAAAAAAAGGACGAAGGCCGTTATGAGGGAGAACATAAATTTCATGAGGTCAATTTTTGGTAGTTAACTGACATTTTTAATGCAATAGTCTCGCCAAAGGATGTGGTATTTTTTACTTTCACTTCTCCTTCGGTCTGGGTAATATCCAGCTGCAGTTTCAGGTCCGGTGTTTCAAATGGATTGATAATGGCCATGAATTTTACATTGGAAGCAGTCTTCAGAAAGAGAGACAGACCGGTAAATTCTTCAGAAAGTTCCTTTACGATCTGCATCATGCATACACCCGGCGTTACCGGATTTCCCGGAAAATGTCCTTTGAATATATCATGATCTTTATTCAGGGAGATGTTGGCCGTATAACTTCCGTTTTCGGCCTGCTCGTAAGACTGTAAAGTATAAAAATCCGTAAGAATAGTCTGCATAGAATTATTTTTTCATGTTAAAGGTATAATACACGCCGGCCTGGAACGTGATGTTCGAATGGTCGTTGTAAAAGGAGTATACCGGGACAAAACCTTTTTTTACCCTGGCTTCAACCCCGAAATGATCGGTAATGTCAAATCCTGCTCCTGCCGTAATGCCCAGGTCGATTTCATTAGCGGCATCGAAGTTTTTCTGTTCCACCAGAAATTCCAGCGTGGGGCCAAAATGGATATTGAATTTATTGAAATAGAATTTGTTAACCAACTGAATACTCACATAAGAGGCAGTAAGCGTCTGCCCGTTCCAGTTGTTGATATTGGTTTCCAGTTTTGCGCCTTGTCTTGAGTAATTGATCTCCGGCTGCAAAGCATAGAATTTCGCAAAACGGATATTGCCGAAAAGTCCCAGATAAAGATCGGTTTTATTTTTAAATTCCATATTGGGATCGGCATTGCCATAGTAATCCAAATCCATGTAGGAATACCACTGGGCTTTGTTGGTGAAGTGCGAAAAATTGGCACCCGCTCTGACTCCCGGATTAAAAGTTACCTGTGAGAAAGCAATGGCTGAAATGACTAACGTAAATAAAGAAATAAGTTTTTTCATGTGAATTTATTCGTTTTCGGTTATCTGGAATAGTTTTATGTTTATTTTAAAATCTTTATGGTGAAGGTTGATACTGTCCGCGAAGATATGTTTTTTTGCCTCAAAAGTAAAATCGATTTTTTCCTTATTATTTTTCGTGTAAATGATTTGTTTCAGCAAACCGTTCTGTTTGTTAAAAAATAAATAATAGGCTTTCGCATCGATCTTTGAAAGGTAAATGCGGCTGGTTTCATTTTCAAAACTTTCGGTCACGGGATATTTCTGCTTTAAAAGCTGCTGAAAGTCGTTTTTCAGGAAATTAATGACGATTTTTTTATCCAGATCGGGAAGAACATAATTAAGCTTAAAATCATTTCCTGAAATTTCAAAATCGATTAATTTGTTTCCGAAATCTGAAGTCAGCACGACGCGGTGGGTCGCTTCATTGATTTTTTTTAATATCAGGATGCCGCTGACGTGATTTTTGTAAATGTCCATCTGGCATTTATACACGTAATCTTCCTTGGACGAAAAATAGAGGTTTTCGACGGTTTGCTCAGCAGCAGGAACGGGTTTTACATCCGTAAGCTTATAAGTTTTACAGGAAATGAACGATATGAAAATCAGGCTATAAGCTAAATTCCGAAGCAGCAACCGGTGCATTGATCTTTGTATTTTTGAAAACGATATTGGTGGTGTCTCCCGACGCTTCCGTCATATTCACCTGTGAAACCGTCGACTGGTTTTTAGGGAAATACAGTTCGATCTGCTTAATGTATTTGAGCAGCTGTGCAGATTTGGGAGTGAATTTCGCGATGTTGAAACTGCCGTTTTTGAAGTAAGCCACGGAAAATTCCGGATCGTTAAACATCTGTCCGTTGGAACTTCCGACGATCAGCTTATTGATCTTCTCAAAAGTTTTGCTTTTGGCATCTACCGCTGACTTTTTCCCTTGGTCGTTGATGAAGATTTTATTTTCCTTAAAGACGATGCTGTACTGATACGGCTTTGTGTATTTCCAGCTCAGCATATTCGGGGTTTTTAAAGACATTTTCCCGTAAGTAACGATATTTTTATCCAGGAAATCCATTTTTTTGGTCTGGGTAAAATCACTCTGCAGGGTTTTTATTTCTTTGGTTTCCGATGATACTTTGCTGACAAAAGCTTTGGCTTCCGAGCCTGACATGGCCGTATTCTGTGCGCAGAATAATCCTGAAACGGAAAGAAGGGTGGTGATGAAAATATTTTTAATCATTGTTTTATTTTTTAAGTGAACAAATTTTGTCTAACCTTACAAGTCAAAGTTTTGAATCATTTAATTAAAAAATCTTTGATTTTTTAGCTCATGTGCTCTTTTTAAAGTCGGTCTACCATAAACTTTTATGAGCAGGACAAAATCTTTTGTGGCTTTTGTGGTTCAAAAAAGCTTCTGCGTTAAATTATTCGATGGTAAAAGTCGAATACTTTTCACGCTTCAAAAATACTAATAAATTTACCAAAACATTATACGTTTTTTCCGAAGTGTCGTGAAGCAGGATGATGCTGCCTTTTTTCATCCCTTTGGTAACTTTCTGGTAAATTTTATTCTCATTTTCAGTAATGGTGTCCAGCGAACGGACATTCCAGCCGATGCTTTTTTTTCCCGTCAGCTTTATCGCTTTGGCAATATTCGGATTGGTAACTCCGAAAGGCGGGCGGTACAGACGGGTCTTCAGGTTTCCGGTTTTCAGCATGGTTTCATCACACTTTTTAATTTCCTCCACCATTTTTGAGGTGGATAAAAACCCGGTCTGATTGGAGTGGGAGTAAGTATGGTTCCCTACAGCATGGCCTTCATCAATAATCCGCTGAAAGGTTTCGGGATATTTTTCAATCTGTTTCCCGATACAGAAGAAGGTGGCTTTAATATTATTTTCTTTTAAAAGATCTAAAAATTTCGGGGTAAACTCCGTCGGGCCGTCATCGAAAGTCAGGGCTACTTCCTTTATTTTTGTTCTTTTGTGCGTAATGCTATTGACAAAATAGCCGAGCCCGATATCAAAGGATCCCCAGATTACCATGGCTGAGAACATCAGGAAACAAAACAGATATACCCAGAACGTTCCGTGAAACGTATAGATAAACACGTTGCAGAAGAGGTAGAACAGGATAAATAAATAATGTTTCATTATATTTCTTCGTTATCAATATTCAGTTTGTCGATATTTTCCTTGACCAGTTGCTCCAATCGGTTAAGCTGATGTGATATCAGGTTAATTTATGCAGATGGCGCTTACACAATTTGAAAATGTTGAAAAGGTCGAATATGTTGAGAATACGTATATAAAAAGCTTTTTAAGCTCTTTCCAGCAAAATCAGACTATGGTCGTTTCCGCCAAGATGATTGTAAAGTAAAATATTCTTTACTTCCTCTTTTTTCACCTCATTAATTCTCATTACTTCCGGGATTTCCTGTTTTTTCAGGATCTGGCAAGCCATAAACGTTGAAAAACCGCTGGCGGTATTGAACTCTCCGCTTAGATGTTTATAATACAGCAAAGCAGAGTCCGTGAACAATTCCATGGCTTGTGTATAATAAGCATCAGAATTTGCATCACCGCTGAAACCCAGAATTACGGCATCGATTTCATTATTCTTCAGGTTATTTTCAGCTAAAAAATCTTGAATAAAATCTTGTATTTCTTCCAAATCCAGCCGGTTGGTGATCCGGATGTCTTTCAGTCGGGCATACGAACTGTCCTTTTTATCTTTGCCCAACACAAAAAAGCTTGCCCCTTCGCCCCAGATGACACCGTCAGTAGCGGAGTTCAGATAATCTACAGGAAGATGTTCTTCTTTTTTAATGGTTTTGTTAAGTTCATACAGTTCCATCGTTCTGTCGGTTTGTTCATCGGTGGAACCTACCAGAACATTTTCGGCTTCACCATCATTAATCTGAAGTTTAGCATCCAGGAATGAAAACTCGAGCGAGGAAGAACTGTTTACATAGGTGAAATTATAAGCGTGGCATTGTAGCCCCAATGCGATCTGTCCCGCAACGGTATTGTGGGTCGACTGGATAAAATAAGTTGGTGTAAGAAACTCTTCATTATTATCCAGCACATTTTTCAGAAACTTTTCGGAATCCTGCGAACAGCCCATTCCGGTTCCTACGATAATGGCATCCGTGTTTTCGATTCCTGCTTCTTTCAAAGCATATTGAGATGCCACGGAGCTCATTTTTACCGTCTTAGACATTCTCCGGATCATAGCCGGCGGAATGAATTCTTTGTAAACGGGCTCAATGGCTTTGAGAACCTGGCTTGAGTTAAAGGGATGGAGATTTTCAAAGAAATTTTCGTTTAAAGTGTCCTGTACGGAAATGCAGGCGGCACTGTTAATGTAAACGTCCGTCATGATTTTGAGAAAATTAGGGTTGAACAATTTCCTCCGAATCCGAACGAATTGGAAAGGACGTGATCTATATTTTTTTCTTTCAGTTCCGTCACCGGTGTCAGATCAAATTCTGTCATTTTGGTTTTGAAATTCAGGTTTGGGAAAATAAGGCCGTTCCGGATGGCCAGTAATGAATATACGGCTTCAATTCCTGCCGCAGCGGCCAGCGTATGACCTGTAAATGCTTTTGTGGAACTGAATTCAGGAACTTTTCCTTCTCCGAAAATCCGGATCATTGCGATGCCTTCCGATAAATCGTTATTTGGCGTTGCTGTCCCGTGAACATTGATGTAATCGATGCTTTCTTTATCTAAACCGGAGATTTTCAGAGCTTTTTCCATGGCGAGATAAGCACCCTGTCCGTTTTCCGAAGAAGCCGTCTGGTGGTGAGCATCGTTGGCATTTCCGTATCCTGAGAGATAGCCGATGACTTTTTTATTTTCTTTTTGGACCGCCTCATCAGATTCCAGGACAATGAATGCCGCGGCTTCCCCCAGATTCAATCCTTTCCGGTCATTGTCAAAAGGTGTGTTGTAGGAATCGGTAAGAATCATCAGCGTATTGAACCCGTTTAAGGTAAATTTGGAAAGCGCGTCTGTTCCGCCGACGATTACCCGGTCCAGAACACCGTTTTTAATAAGCTTTGCCCCCGTCATAATCGCATTGGCTGCTGAAGAACAGGCGGTGCTGATCGTGGAGACCATGCCCTTTAAACCTAAATAATCGGCGATTAATAATGAGGAATTGCCTGCATCATGGGAGTCAATATATTTTTGCTTGTCAGGAAAATCTTCGTACGTGTAGAAGTAGTTTTCGGTAACATCCATTCCGCCGACACTGGTAGAGGAGATCAGACCTGTTTTGTATTCATTGATATCCGAAATCCCAGCGCTTTCGATGGCTTCTTTTGCGGCAATCATGCCCAACAGGGCCGTTCTTGTCGCATTCTTTTCATCTTTCAGCTGAAGTCTTTCCATCAGCTGTGCGTTGGAAAGCTTGATTTCTCCGGTTTTGATATGTCCGGCGTGGCGTGTTTCAAACAATTGGATGTCTGAAATCCCGTGCTTCCCGGACTGTAATGAACTCAGGTTTTCTTCCACGTTGTTCCCGATGGAAGAGATGATGCCCATTCCTGTGATGGCAATTTTTTGACCCATGTTTAAAAATGTAACAATACATCAGTGTAACAGTTTACCAATGGTTAGAATGTTACACTGATATATTGGTATATTAATTTATTTTGTTCTGTTTTCTTCGATAAATTTCGCCATCGTATCGATAGAGGTAAAAATTTCCTTTCCTTTCTTGGGATCGGATAATTTGATGCCGTATTCTTTATCCAGAAGAACGATCAGCTCAAGCGCGTCGATAGAGTCAAGACCAAGACCTCCGCCGAATAAAGGATCCGTATCCTGGATTTCTTCTACTGCAACATCTTCTAAATTAAGAACTTCAATGATTTTGTGTTTTAATTCTTCTCTTAAGTTTTCCATAAAATTAATTTGAAAATATGTTAATTTGATAATTTGAAAATGGATTAAATTGTGATATATATATTAATTTAATTTAAAAATATTTCGTTAGTGTAATCTGATTATAGTATTGTATTTTCAAATTAGCACCTTTTCAAATTTTCAAATTTATAATGTCAGCAAATATACAAAAGCTTTATAACTTTCCTGATAAAGTTCTACCCAGCCGCACAATACTTTATCGGCTTTCCCGGAGTGGAGCAGCTGTCCGGCATAACTGTTTACAAATTCTTCGTCAAACTCATCCAGGACAAAAAACGCATTCTCAGTCTGCATTTTGTGACGGATGCTGATTTCCCCGACGCAGATGTTAGGCAGTGTATACACGAAAACGGCAGGGCTAGGAAAATAGCTTTCAGGTGAATTGATGCTTTCCTGATATTTGAAATCGGTATCCAGGCTGGAGGAACGGTTGGCAAAAACCAGGCCGGTCCGGCTGTGATCCGCGTCTTTTAAAATAAGTTCGGAAGCTAAAAAGGCCAGCTTGCTGAGGTTATCCATTTTGTGGAATTTCGGATAATTCAGCGCAAAATTTTTATAAGCTTCCTTCGCAAAATCTGAAAAGCTCTGAGCCTGAGCTTCAAAAATAATTTCGTTATTAAGAATGATTTTTGAGTTTTCTATGGTGCAGATGTCTGTTTTCTTCATGAATACGTCTGAGAAGGGTTAAGGCTTTTTCGTTGGGTTTTGATGCGTGTTGAAAACAGAAAACACTATAATTTCTCGATCAATAATTTCGTAAATTATAACATATGGAAATTTTTGGATATAAGCTTCACGAAAGTTGTTGCTTTTTAGAGGACAGTGATGAGGATTTTTCGTAAGTCTGTCAAAAAATTTTTGAACACATTTTAAAAATCTTAGACCCAGCCCTTTTCTTTTACTTTGATAATATTCTATCGCTTCTGCTAAATCTTTGTGAGCGTTAGACTTTAATATTAATTTATAAGTCATAATCATTCATCAACCTTTGCTTCACTTCCTCCCACGAATAAGATTTGCTTTCGCCATTAAGATGTTTTTCTCTTTCCACTTCAAGTTTTTCGTAATACCAGTCTGGAACTGCAGGATAATCATCTTCCTGTTCTTCCGCATCAATAATACTATTGATTATTCTTAAAATTCTATCGTCTGCAATATCGACGAATTCGTGAATTCTTTTTCTGATTTCTACTGTAGATTCCATTTTTCTCAAAACTTAGGTCTATCAAAAATACAAAATTATTATTTATATTTTTCTTTAACGCAATAGCTGTATTACATCCTACTACAAGTTGTTAAACAAATATTTTATCAACGTCCGCCTGCAATTCCGGGAAAATAGATGAGGTTAAAATCTGGCCTTCTGAAACAGGCTTAAGACCAATGTATTCACCATTCTTTAAAATGAAAATATTGATGGACTTTTCTTCCGGATACACCAGCCAATATTCCAGAACCCCTGCTTCCTGATAAAGGTCAAATTTGTAATCCATTTCCTTTTTGGAATTGCCGGGCGATAAAATTTCGATCACCAGATCCGGAGCTCCGATACACTTTTTACCATCCGCAATTTTTTCAGGATCGCAGATTACACAAAGATCCGGCTGTACTACAGTAAAAATTTCATTCTCTTCAGAAGATTTTTTCTTGTCGGTAAGCAAAACGTCCAGCGGAGCATAGAAGACTTTACAAGGCTTCTCAAAAAAGTACTGATCAAGAACACGGTTGATATTTCTGGAAATTTCCTGATGGGTTATATTGGGTGCAGGGCTCATCCTGAAAATTTTTCCTTTAAGAAGTTCCACCCTTTCTTTAAATTTCCATAAAAGATAATCCTTGTAACTATAAGTCTTTTCTAAATCTAAATCATTAATATCAGTAACAAAATTTTCCATATCGCAGTGTTTGTTTAATAACAAAAGTAATGATATTTTATCAATCTTAATTTACACTTTCTCCAAAACAACAGCCACATTGCATCCTCCAAATCCCGAAGCGGTTTTCAGAATATACCTGATGTCCGCAGGCTGGTTTTCTTTAATGATATTCAGGGATTGGGAAGTTCCCGGCTCTTCAAAGTTTTTGGAAGGAATCAAAATGTTGTTCAGGGCACTTTCCATGGAAATGATGCTTTCCAGCAGTCCCGAAGCGCCCAGGCAATGTCCGTAATAGGCTTTCATGCTGTTGAGGGGAATATGCTGCAGTTCCATCCTGTTGAAGGCAATGGCTTCCATTTCATCGTTGTAAATGGTTGCTGTACCGTGGGCGGAAATAAAATCAATCTCTTGCGGGGAAACCTGTGCTTCTTTCATGGCATTCCTGATGCTGGCAAACAGCCCGTCGCCTGTTCTGGAAGGGCCGGAAATATGGTTGGCATCATTTACTGCCGAATCTCCGGCTATTTTAAAACTAAATTTTTCGTTCCCTGTAGGTTCGGAAGTTATATAAACGGCTGCTGCGGCTTCACCGATGTTGATGCCGTCCCGGTTTTTGTCATAGGGTTTACAGATTCTGGTTCCGATGGCCTGAAAGGAATTGAAGCCCGAAATCACAAACTCCGAAATCTCATCACCGGCGATGACAAAAGCATCTTTGTATTTTCCTGCCCGGATCATATTTTTCGCAACGGCCATAGCCATCACTCCGGAAACGCAGGCATTGGACACAACGACAGGTTTGGTTTTAAATCCGAAAAAATCGGCAATTTTTTGAGCCAGGCTTGAAAGAAAAGCACCTTCCGGTAATGTTTCTTGATTTTTTAATAAACTGATATTCCCTTTTGTGGTGGATAAAATAAAAGCCGTACCTTCTGAAACGGGATGTTTTTCAACCAGAGGTTTCAGGCTTAACAGGAACATCTTTTCCAACCGGGTAAAATGCTGTGGGTTTTGAACTTCAAAGACTTTATCAAATTTTTCATTGAGTTTTTCATCCTCTATCATGGAAGCATAAAAAGGCTCCTGATTTTCGATAATCTTGTGTAAGGAAACACCGGATTTCCCTTCTAAGAGAGCATTCCAATTCGAGGAAACATCAAAACCCAAAGGCGTGATGCAGTTATAATCCGTAATGTAAATTTCGTTGTTCATTCATTAATGAAATTTTCGATTCATATCTGGAAAAGCCAAAAGCCGGCTAAAGTCCCATTTTATCTTTCCATGCCTGAAAAAATTCAGGATTGTAGAGGCATAGATTATTATCGGAATCCAAAAAAACCTGAATGGTTTCCCCGGAACAGACCAATTGATCCTGTTGGTTGAAAAGCTCATACCGGTAGATCAGCTTTGCGGAAACCGAGTTTACGAAAGTTGTTACGATTCTGAAGGTTTCCCCGTATTTTAAAGGTAAAAAATGCTCACAGGTACTTTTTACGATAGGCGTCACGTAGCCTGCTTTCTGAATATCCAGATACGTCAGGCCATGCTGTCTTCCGAATGCTTCCCTGCCGTCTTCAAAATAAACGATGTAATGGCCGTGCCACACAATTCCCAACGGGTCTGTTTCGTTGAAGCGAACCCGTACTTCTTCGGTACACGTTAAAAGATTTTCTTTAGACTGCATGCTGTTTTCTTTCGTAAAATAATGAAATGCCGACCATGGCAATATAAAATAAAAATAAGAAAGTGATCTCTTTGGCGATGCCTCCGATTCCGCTGTTTCTCAGAATAATATCATAATATGCATTTAATCCCCAGTTCATCGGGGAAAATTTAGCGATGGTCTGCATAAATTCAGGCATCAGAAATACAGGAACCCAGATTCCTCCGATGGCTGCCAGAACCACCACGGAAGTCGCTCCGAATGGCGCCGACTGTTCCTGTGTATCTGCTATCGTTCCCAATAAAACGCCGAATCCGATAGCAGCCAATCCCGCAAAGATCGTTACGATAATCATTGGGAACATCTTCCCGGTAACGTCGAACTGCGGCAGATCCATATAGGGGAACAGGTAAATCCCGACGGCCACCATCAGCAAAAACTGGATGACACAGATGATAAGATACGTAAAAGTCTTTCCGAGGATATGAACGAAATAAGGCGTCGGGCTGATTCTTGCCCTGACACTGGTTCCCTGGCTTTTTTCTTTAACTAAATTAATAGACAAAGGTACAACGATAAAGAAAATCGCAAACAGCGCCCATGCCGGAACATTATGCTGAACGGAATTCGGCATCACATCCATTTCCCCTTTCTTCGGAGTGATTTCTTTAAAACCGATCAGGCTTTTGTCTTTTTCAAGATCTTCCGTAGTACCCAGCTGATCCTGGAATGCTTTGTAGATCTTTTTATTTTCGATTTCAAAAACCATTTTGTTAATGGAATTCATCACATTGTTCTTGAATCCGATGTTGGTGGCCGGATCAAAATACAAATGAATCTCTTTGGCTTTCGGGGTTTCTTTCTTTAGTTTTGCAGAATCTGATTCCAGTCCGAATGAACTTACAATGGTCTGTACCTTGGAATCGATATTGGAATTGATGTCTTTCGTTAAATGCTCAGGAATAACGATCGCTATTTGGTAATCTCCGGAGAATACGGCATCCTGTGCGGATTTTTCAGTGAAATCAGTCAGCAATTCAAATGTTTTGCTGTTCTCCAGTTCCTTTTTTATGTTCTGTGAGACTTCAGACTTGTCGTGATCGATGAAAATGACCGGAATTTTCGAGCCTTCCAGGTTTTTAAACGTAGAATCCTGGATCAGGGTGATCGTAATAATCAGCAGCAGTGGCATTACGAAAATAATGACAATTCCTCCGATATCTCTTTTCAGCAGAAGGATCTCCTTCACAAAGCTTCTCCACAATTTATACAACAACATCGCGTAATTCTTTTCCGGTTAATGAAATAAAAACATCTTCTAAATTTTCCGCATGGGCCACTTTACCGATCAGTTCTTCCGGTGTTCCTACCGCGTGGATCTTCCCGTGATCGATAATCGCGATTTTGGTACAGAACTCTTCGGCCTCCGAAAGGTGGTGGGAAGTATAAATAATGCAGGTTCCTTTTTTATTTAAATCCAAAAGATAATCGATTATCGCTTTCTTGGACTGAACATCCACGCCAACAGTAGGCTCGTCCAGAAACAGGACTTTCGGGTTATGAAGTGTTCCGGCAATCAGGTTGCATCTCCGTTTCATCCCTCCGGAAAACTGTTCGACCTTTTTATCGGCAAATTTTGATAAGCCCATAATTTCCAGCGATTCGTCAATGGAGTTTTTTAAATTTTTATGGCTTAACCCGTAAAGGCTCCCGAAGAACATTAGATTTTCCCTGGCGGTTAACGTCGGGTACAAAGCATATTCCTGCGGAACGATTCCCATGATCTGCCTTAGTTTAAAACCATTTTTCTGGTGGGAGAGGCCATCGATCGTAAATTGTCCCGAAGTCGGTTTTATGAGTCCCGAAAGCATTGAAATCAGGGTGGTCTTCCCGGCTCCGTTGGGTCCGAGGATTCCGTAGATTTCATTTTTATCGATGGTCAAAGAAATATCGTTCACCGAAAAATCTTCGGCATTTTTATATTTCTTGTACAGGTTTTTTATTTCTATGAAATGCTCCACGTCAGATCGCTTTTTTCAGTTTTTTGTAAAAAGCTTCTTCCAGGTCGGTAATATGAAGCATGGTTTTTGAAAGCTGATTGTAGATGTCGCTTTTGGAATTCCTGTTTTTATATACCCGGGCAATATCTACGGCAAAATCTCTCCAGAGATCACCGATCATTGTAATTTCTTTGGAGAGTTCGTTGAGTTGGTCATTTTTCAGGATAACTGCCGCTTCCTGTAAGAATGCTCCGTAAATGAACCTGAATCCGCCGCCGCCAGTACCGATTTCTTCCTGCATCCGGATCAGTTGTCCCAGATAGTGATTGGTGGTTTTCGTGCCTTTTTTCTCAGCCCATTTCGGAATGCTTTTCGCGACCCATCTCATGGCTTTTACTCCGATGATCGGAACCGGAGCCAGCATATTTTTGCAGGTATCTTTAATCCCTTTTTTAATGGCTTCTTCCAGATTCACGTGTTCCGGAATATAGGTCGGGTAATACATGTGTCCTTTCGGGGGAAGCGCGCCTTTGGCATATCTTACTTTTTCCAGCTCGGCTTCGGTAAGGGTCGTGGTGTAATCCATCACCGGATCGCTGATCAGGAATTTTCCGTCTTCCTTGCCATACACCACAAGATTATGGGCATTGAAATGGAATTTATATTCTTCCGGAAAGTAGGTTAGGTTAAAAACGCCCACCTGAAGACCTGTGGGAATATTGTTTTCCAGGTTTTTTTCCAATGCTTTCTGAGCTTCATCCGGATTGGAGAATTTCAGTCTTTTAATTTTAATTCCCAGTCTTTTTGCGGCTTTGCTGAAGATCGCTCCGGGCATCGGGCGGTAGCTGAATCCGGGTGCGAAATTTACTTTTAAAAAAGGGAGGTATACAAAGAATAATCCCGAACCGATCCCGAAGATCATCGGCTCGCTGAGTTTCAACCCTTTGTTTAATAATAAATTGGAGGCAACACCGTTCTCGCAATGCGCAGTCTGATGGTGTTCAAAATTAAGTTTCATTCTTAGCTTGGTATTACAGAACCCGCAAGGTTCCTTTATTTTCCGTTGAAATTTTTGAGTTCATCTGTTGAAATTCCGAAGGCATCGGCATATTTTTTCAGGACAGATTCGCTTAGTGTTTTGAATACTTTTGGTTTGCCATGTCTTTTTACACGCCACTGCCACATCCCGACATAAGCTGCCAGAACATGAAGGTCCATTTTATTAAGCTCCATGAAGTAGACGATAGGGCTTACGGTGTTGCTGGCGACGTTCTGCCTGGCTTCTTCAATCCTTTCGCTGATCAAAGCCAGAGATTCCTCCAAAGCAGCTTTCTTAGCTTCCCAGCCGATGCTGTTTGCCGTGGTGTAATTGTTATTTTCATCCGTTACATACAGTACTTCTGTCATGTTGGCAGATTGTAAGTTGCTTTCGTCCTGTGGAAGATCTTGTTTTTTCATTCGTATTAGGGTTTTACTTCCTGAATAAACAAATTTATTTCAGCTCTTATTAATAATTCATCGTGATGAAAAGCTTCACAAAAAATATGGCAGATATTCTCAAATTTCGAAATCAGTGAAGCTTTGGAAATGATTCGGTCACCTACTTTTGGTAATGCAAAAACTTCAATTTTCTTTATGTTGGTAATGAAGCCGATCACTTTTGTGTGGGCTTCCTGATTTTCAAAGAAGCTTTGACCGAGGATTGAAGAGCAGGTTTGTGCCAGGTTTTCAATCAGTCCTGCTTCTGCAAACTCATTATGATGAACAAAAATGTTGTTTTCTTTGATCTCGAAGGAAGTCACTACTTTTTCTTCAGTCAATTCCAGAATGTAATCTGCCATGAGCATCGGCTCGCGGTGTGGCAGGAAATTATGTATATTGATGATGTTTTCTTCCTTGATTTCCATGATGTTACATTTTAATCATAATTATTTTACAACGGTTTTCATCTGGCTGCCGGCAATCACCTCATCGTTCAGTCGGGTAGTGGTGTCAACCAATGTTACGCCCATGATCTCACTGAGGATTTTGACTTCCGTAGTAAGAACATCTCCTGCTTTTGGGAGAGTATGGGCCTCGAATGTTTTTATGGCACCGATATATCCCGTCGGAGCTTCTTTTCCCAGAAGATAAAATTTGTATCCGGTATGAAGGGCTACGCTCTGTGCCTGATGTTCAATGAGCCCGGATGCCTGAAAGATTCCGTCCTGAACAAAAATGTTTTCCTCTTTGATTTTAAATCCTGAAACCAGATGATTTTCAGAATATTCGTCAATACGGTCCACCATTACAAATGGAGCTCTTTGAGGAATTAAGCTTTCCACAAAATCCTGATCAGAGGTAGGCAATTGGTTTTCCATTAGCAAACGGTTAATAAAGCGCAGGAATAGGCAAATCTTCCGCTTTCAGGAACGCAGAGAAGTACTTTTTCACCTTTTTTAAGCTTTCCTGAATTCATAAGCTGTTCCAGGGCGATGAAAATTGATCCCGCACCAATGTTTCCTACTTCTGAAAGATTATAGAACCATTTTTCCCAAGGGAAATCGAGCCCTACATTGGCAAATTCATTTTTTAAACCTTCTTTAAAATAACCTGAGGAAATATGTGCCAGCACATGGTCTATCGTATTCGGGTCAAGATTGTGCTTGTCGAAAGATGATCTTAAACTTTCGGCACCTTTTACCAGAATGTATTTATCTAAAATTTTCGTATCCTGCTTTAATGCAAAAATAGATTGCTTCAGCCATTCATCTGATGGATAATCTGCCCAGGATTTTAAGCTTCCGTCTTCCTGCTTTTCACAACCTGCATACATACAGGCTTCTATTTCGTGAGCGTAAGAATAAAAATCGATGAATTCGATCTTCAGGGAAACCTCATTTTCTCTCGGCTTATTTTCCAGAAGGAAAGCTCCGGCACCGTCAGAAAGCATCCATCTCAGGAATTCTCTTTTGAAAGCGATAATGGGTCTTTCTTCCAACAGAGCCAGGTTTTCTGCCTCATGGTTGAATTTATCTGCCGTCATCCATGCAGACATTCTTTCGGAACCTAAGCAAACCGCATTGTTGTGAACGCCGGCTTTTACGGAAAGAAATCCGTAATTGAGGGCATTCATCCCGGAATTGCAGAGTCCGGAGGCTGTATTGATGGCCAGGGGTTTGTTGATATCAAGCTCACCATGAATCATCGAGGCATGGGAAGGCTGGATCTGGTCAGGAGAAGAAGTTCCTACCGAAAGGAGTTCCATATCCTCTTTTCTGAATTTATCATCAAAAAGCTGCTTCACTGCATTGGCTGCAATCTGAGCGTTGGTATGGGTAGGATTTCCTTCTTTGTCTAAAGCATAATATCGCGTCGTGATTTTATTATTTCTTAAAATAAGTGCTTTAGCTTTAGATTTTGCGTCATTTATATAACCAAGATACGTTTCCATTTCATCATTAGAAACCGGTTCATTCGGCAGGTATGTTGATGCTTTTGTTATAAATACGTCGTACATTCTATTTTATATTAATTCCTTGTAAATATTCTCTTTGTTTTTTTCTTTTAAACCAAAAGATAGGTGTTGTAAGCAAATGTAAAACCAAAACAATTGGTGAGATAATCCAGATTGCAGCCATCAAATATACCTTAAAGAATTTGATCAGCAAAGGTCGCTTTTCTTTTTTCCTGATAATGAGGTTAGACCAGACTTTGAAAATCTTGTTTCCTACTTTTTCCACCCTTACCAGGAAGGCCCTGATTTCTACCGCACCGTTCTTTACGAGCTCGGGCTGCAGCGTTTCCAGGGTGTTTTCTGAAAAATGCTTTTCAATAATCCTTCCGTATTTCGGGGAGCCATTGATTTCTTCGTCTGAAACACCCGCGGCAGGAAGCATTCCTGATTTCTCTTTTTTCCCGGTGGTCATCCAGCGAAGAATCGTCAGTACACTGGTGTAATTGTCATGTCTGTCTACAAGAGCGATATTTCCGACCAGCCTGGCTTGCATTTGTTTTAAATATACTTTCAGTTTTTCCTGGGAAAACATCCACATATTCCTAGTTCCGGAAATCGTAACTACGGGAGTGTCTTTGAGGATATTTTCTGCAAAACCACTCTTCAGGAATGAAATGATCGGAATGGAAGGCGTAAGATACCATACCTGATATCCGAAAAGAATCAAATCGAACTTTTTGTTCAGGACCTCTTCCGGCGGTGGAAGAATTTCACTCGGAATCTGAAGGTAAGATTCGGGAAACGTGTTGAAAAATACATCACCGGACCATGGGAAAGGAAAATCTTTTTTCAGTCTGATGTTGTAGTACGTCACGTCATATTGCTCACTTTTTTCCTCAAACGGGAGGGCGATATTTTTTACGATATCTTCCAGCTGTCCGGACTGAGTGTAGTATATAACCAGTATATTTTTTTTCATTAATTCTTTTTATCCGTTACAAAAATATGCTTTTCATATTTATTATTCAGAACTAAATACTTTTAATGATTCAGAACTGAATTTTAGTGCGTAGTCAGCATTGTTTACCATTCCGCTTTTTACATTACAAAAGATGATAGTTCCGGGAAGCTGCTCCAGTGAAGCGATGTCAAAATTTTCATCTGAAATCAGCAATACGTCAATGTTTTTATTGATTTCACTCATGCTTTCTATGTAATTGATCTTCCTTCTTTTAACCAGGTAATTCTGTCTGGCAATCTGTCTTTTTTCGTTATTTTTAATATGACTGAACATTCGTCTTCCTGCCTGCTGAAGCGTCAGTAAAACATCTTTCTGTCCAAAATCATCGGCGATATGAAGGATATTCGCATTTTTCGGAATATGTTTATTCAGCTGAAAATAAACACTTTTATTCTCCTTGAAATCTGCTTTTACTTCACTTACCACTTCATTATCTTTATATAAAAAGCTTAAAAAAAGTTTTTTCTTAAAATAATTTTCATCTTCAAGCTCTGTTCTCAAACCGGCAAATTCTTTTCTGAAATGAGCATTGATTTTTTTTGCCCTTTCTGAATAATTTAATCCAAAACTCGGATCTTCTTTTTTAATCCGCTCACCAATTTTTACGGTTATTGAGCCGTCATAAATGATAAAATCTCCTTTGGGTAAAACTTCAGAATTCCCATGGATATAGATTGGTAAAATATCAAGGTTAAACTGTTCAGCCAGATAAAATGCTCCTTTATGAAACCTTTTGATGTCATTGGTATAAGAACGCTCCGCCTCAGGAAACACCACCAGCGAATAGCCCTGATTGATCTTTTCCTGCAGTTTGCTCATCCCGTTTTCAATACCCTGAGATACGGGATAAAATCCCATGGCCTTTACCATTTTCCCGAAAACAGGGGATGTATATACCCAGTCATTGACCAGGTAAACGATCTTATGAGTCGCCATTGCAATAGCCAAAGTATCCAGGAACGACGTATGATTGGCAATAATGACTGCCGGCCTGCTGAAATCTTCTTTCGTAACTTTAATGACCTTTTTCCTTACCCATGGATTCGTAAACAGCACGGAAGTTAAAAACCTGGCGGAAATTAATTTAAAAAAGTTCAGGGTTTTTCCTTTTGAATTTTTGGCGAAAGGGCTGATGATCAGTGAAAAGAATAGACCTCCCAATCCATAATACAGGAAAGAAAGGATTGAATGTAAAAAAAGTCTGAACGTAATCGGCGAAAGTCCTTTTCTCGCCCTGTTGGTAATCAGCAACCTGAACCAGAAAGGGTACAGGGTTGAAGTAATAATGATCACCGAAAACATCCCAATTAATGCTACCAGCGCCAGCGAATGAAGCGCCGGGTGTTTGGCAAAAATCAGTGAGCCGATCGATAAAATAGTCGTAAAAACGGCCAGGATAATGGATGTCCTGTAGGTCGGAAGTTCATTTTTTCCGGTCGTATGTTCCTTTTGCATGGCCTGCGTAAGGAAGATGCTGAAATCATCACCTACACCAAATACCAGCGTACAGACCACGGTACTGAAAATATTAAGCTCGAGCCCCAGAAAGTATAAAATTCCAGCTGTTACAATCCCGGTAAGAACAATCGGGAACATGGTAAGAACCGTAAGTTCAAAATTCCTGAAAAATACGATGATCGTGAGAATAATGGCTAAAAGAGAATAATTGATTAGGGTATTGAAATCCCTTTTCAGCAGGCCAAGGAAATTCTCATTCATCTGCTGGCGGTCGATGGCCAGAACATCGTGTTTTTGCTCAATATCTTTAATGAAAGCATCTCTTTTGCCTTCATCTACTTTCACCACATTAGAGACCGTAAAGAATCCGTTTTCCTCACTCAGGAATTCGGATACCTGCAGCGCCTTTATTTTTTCGTAGTCCTTAAGGCTTAACGGTGTATAGTTTTTATTTAAATGATCATTAAACTGGTTGAATGCAGCGCTGTTAAAGCCATATTCATTTCCATTTCTGATCAGCTCCGACATTGTAGACGCTTTTTTTTCTTTCGTCCAGAATGTATTCCATTCTTTTATTTTTTCATCCTGGTCTTTTTGTGATAAAACCACCTTTCCCAAAGAATTATAGCTCATGATTTTCCCTTCCTGCTTTTCTTTTTCAAGGAAACCGCTCAGCGCTGAATTTTTCGTAAGGGCTTCTTCCGCAGAATTCCCGTAAGAAATGGTATAAATGGATTTTGAAGTGATGTCCGAAAGCTTCTGAAGTTTCGCTTCACTGATCTTGAGGTCTTTAGGAATATAATTCAAATCTCCGATGTCCTCATTAAACCCGACATGCCTGAACCCAAACAGGCAGGCAATAATGATTACCGAACAGCCGATGATCAGAGGTTTGTTCTTTTCGTAAGGATAAGCGCCTATTTTATCGATAAAATTGGTGTTGGCTTTCTTTTCTTTTTTCGGATGATACAATTGAGGAACGATGATTAATGCCGTGACCGAAGAGAGGATCACGGTAATCGCGGCAAATAGGCCCAGGTCTTTTAGCGCTTCCGAACGGACAAATACGAGGCACAGAAAAGAAACAGCAGTCGTTGCACTGCTCAGTATGATCGGCTGGGTGATTTCTTTGTAAAGCTCTTCTATATTGTTGTTGTGCTTGTAATGGGTAAGAATATGAAGCGCATAATCGATCGTTATCCCAATCAGAATAGCACCTACACTCAGCGAAATAGCCGAAATTTTATCTTTAATAAAGTATAAAATCAGTAAAGCCAGTAAAACCGAAAAAACCGTCGGCAGGAAAACAATAATCGGGGTAAAGAAATTCCGGAAATAATAAATCAGTAGAATCAAGAGTACGGTCATGGAGATCATCACGGTATTCTGAATGTCTTTTTTGATCTGCTGGGCATTGGCCACCGCTATGACAGGGGAACCGAAATAGCTGATTTCCGTTTTGCCTTTAAATTGTTTATTGAGGTGATCTTTTATTTCATTAAGTTCATTGACGAAAGTTTCATTGTGTTTGGTGTCGTTGCTCTTATTTTTTGGATCGATAAATAGCAGGAGATTTTTTCCGTCTTTGGTAACGATATAGCTGTTTTCGAGTTTAAAATCCTTACTGATATTAAGCGCGTTTAATTTTTTAATGCCTAAAAAAGTAATTCCAAGGGGATCTTTTTTGATGAATTCCTTCGTGACTAAGCTCGTGGGAGATGCCAGTGAAATATAGTTACTTTCTACCTGTTTTGAAATACTGTCCTTATTCAGTTTTCTTTCGATTTCCTTATAATCATTTTCATCTAAAAATAAGGGAAGGTGCTGATTGACAAAATCAAAAGTCTCCGAAATTTCATTGTCATTTACTTTTCCCTGAATGGAACCTATATACTTCTTTAAAGGCTCCGTTTTCTGCAAAAAGGCGTCGGCAGTCTCGGAAAGCTGGAAGTTATCTTCCTTCGATTTATTTTCAATGATGACAATAATTTTGTCTGAAAAGTTGAGCTGCTTGAGAACTTTTGCCGTAAGGTCAGACTTTTCATTTTTCGGGATGATCTGATTGATATCTTCTTCAAAATTGATTTTTGAAGCGAAAAAGCCGCATGCCACAGCAATTCCTACCGCAAAGAGTATGGATAAAAGCCTGTTTTTAGAGATCAGGTAATATAAAAAAATGAAGAAACGATGCATCAGGTTATCAAATCAAGTTTGCAAATTTAATTTTTTCATTACAGTCTGAAAATTTTTAACATAAGTTTGTCTGAAAATCAATAAAATATTTAGTTAAAATCGAAAAAATATATACTTTTGTAAGAGTTCCCTATTAATGACGAAAAAAAAGCTTGGCCGTTGCCTAGAATTATTATGCTTAAAACATTTGATGAAAAAATAAACGAATTTCTATTCGTGATCGTACTCCCGTTCCTTCTGTTTTTCATGTCTTACTACGGATTTGAATCTTCTTATGTCGTAAGAATCAAATTTTGGGAGAAGACCCCGGATTTCATGTTTTCATCGGTCTATGCCTACCGGGTTATCCCCAATTATTTAAGTGTTCATGTAACGGAAACAGTGACGTTTATCGTCAATAATTATATGCCTTTTTCGAAAAGCTTTCTTTTAAAACAGGGTTCATTATTCTATCACAGCACTTTTCTTATCAATGTTTTCTTCTTTCTTCTGGCTTCTGTTTTTTTAGATAAAATTTTTAAATTAAAATCGGGGCAACAACTTCTGCCGAATGAAAATGCAGGAAGAATGCTTCACCTGATTGCTGTATTTTTTATGGTGATCGTACAGTATGTGCCGACAAACTGTGATTGTATCGCCATTTTTTTTTACGTCCTGGGAATTTTTTTCACCCTTAAATATCTGCAGGAAAACAAACCGGTGTATTTTATTTGCCTGGCTGCGGTTATATTTATTTCCACCTGCGTCAGGGAAACGGCTTGCCTTAATATTGCTTTTTTTGCGGCGGTTTTTATCGAACCCGTTCATCTCAGGAAAAGAAATTTTGTCTGTGTAAAAGAGGTTTGCTTTCTGGTTCTGGCCTTTATTCTGCCCTATATAGTTTTGCGTCTCATGATTCATCAGCACACATCCTTTGTGGAGGGGATTTATTTGGTTAAAAATTTTACGAGTCCTTACAATCTTATCGGGCTTTTATTTGGCTTACTGGGTATTTACTTCAGCTATAAAATCTCTGGAAAACCCGGAAAACGACTGATCATAAAGTATCTGTTATTCTCTTTACCTTACATTCTCATGATTGCTTCGGTAGGCCTTTTCTGGGAAGCAAGGCTTTTCCTGCCTTTGGTTCTCACCGGAATGATAGCCGCTTCACAAAATGACGCCGGAAAACTTAAGGCAACAAAAAATTCGAATACGTATCAATCGTAAACTTTCCTCTTTCGATATTTTTAAAGATAGAAAAGATAAAAAAGTTGAAAAGACAGTAGAAGATGATAATTCCGTGTATTATTTTTCTGTTGCCGCTATTCGTCGAATACATAGCATAAGGCATTAAATAGCCTGTTGCCGTAAAGAATATCCCGGTGAGCCTGGAAGAAAAAATGGTGCTTCCCCTGAATATAAAAAAGAAGCATATTCCTAATACACAAAAATTCCTCATGTATTCGTAGTAAGGGTATTTCTCCTTCATATTATTGTCAAATGCAAAAAGAAATATCGTAGAAAGGATAGCATTTCCTTCAGGAATTCCGATCCCGCCATTTAGCCTTTCCGTGGTGGTACTCATGTTGATATAGTTGTTGAACCCGGTCATTAAAGTACTTTCTTCAGGAAGAAGGCTCCCGAAATATTTATAAATTTCAAAAGGTGAAACAATCATGGATCCGATGATGGCGGCGGCCATAACCATTTTGTTGATAGGAATTCTGGCCAGCCAATACATCGGCAGGAAAAATATACATACATTATGAATTCCCATCGCCAGATAAATGCAAATGAGGTAGTACCACACCTTCCTTTCCTTGATAAAACGAATCGAAAAATAACAGATAATAGTTCCCAATGCCTGTCTCATCTGGCCGTTTTCGCCAATGAAAAAACTTGGAAAAAAGAAAAGCAGGATCGTTGTATAAGGATAAAGCGAATTTTCTTTAATGTTTATATAATTTAATGGAATCGAAATAAGAGCCAGGAAAAAAGTGACCACATAAAATGGGGGAGCCAGGAAAACATCAAATATTAATTTATTGATGAGAATATACAGCCACTCCATATCCAGCGGGCTGTCGAGCTTCAGCGCTTTCCTGAAAATATCGGTGTAATGGGTATGGGAGCTGTACCACAAATAAATATTCTTATAGCTCCCGTAATCGGGACCCGCATCTCTGAAACCGACAACAAGGATAAACCATGCCGCGATAGGAATCAGGTATTTTGTACTTGGTTTTTCGTCCCGGTAGGCTTCGGCAAAGCTGAGGCATAGAATAATAAGGAAGGGAACCAGATAATAAGGGTGCAATAGATGCATACATTTGTGTTTTTCAGAGTCTGTGTATGCAAAAGTAGTAAAATAATTAATATACGATCGCTAAAAATAAACAAAACCTTAAAAGAAATTATGTAATTTAGCGAATCTGATAAAAACACAAATTAAGCACATTTAAAAAGAGATTAATTCTAACAGAATCAAATTTTTAAAGATGAAAAAAAACACAATCGATTATCCGGTCGTTCTCTATCTCACTGTCATTACGTTCTTATGTATTTTTAAAATATATTTTGCATACCTCACCTGCAACGGTTATGCATTTGCCGACTGGCTGATCAATTATCAGGAGACAGGATTCACCAGAAGAGGACTTCCGGGAACGGTCTCTGTTCTTTTATATAAAGTTTTTTCAATAAAGATTCAGTACTCTGTTTTTCTGATGCAAACCATCGTGTATGTATGGTTTTTCTATTTTCTGTACAAGCTTTTACGGTTTAAAAAAGCGAATCTTGTCGATGTTCTGTTTCTCTTTACCCCATTTTGTCTGTGGGGTTTTTTTTCTGATCCCGCTATCGGTGCCCGGAAAGATGGGATTTTATGGCTGCTTTTTACTGCTTTTACGTATTATATTTCCCAGAATAAACTCAGCAAAACGAAGGAGTATCTCTTTTTGGTATTGTTTGCCGTTTCGGTTTTAGTTCATGAAAGCTTTGTTTTTTATGCGCCGTATTTTTTGATCGTCCTCTATTTTCAGAACAGAAAAATTGATATTAAAAGGTACAGCCTTATTTTACTGTCCTTTTATATTCCGGCCGTAATTATTTTGTGGTCGGGGATTAGCACCGACTATCCCAAAACATTACAGCTGGTTCAGGATTGTGGGATCGAGCTGCAGAAAGAGAATATTTTCCGGTGGAAAGAAACGCAGCTTATTAAGGTAGATTATCTCACGAAGGAAATTAAAAATCTGAGTTTATACATTATCAGTGTCGTGCTTCAGCTCATGTTTGTTGTGTTTTACATGGTTCTGAAAAAAATTACCCCTGAAGACAGAAGAAAACTGTTACTCGCTTTTGCATTGGCTTTTTTAATGAGCATTCCGCTCTTTCTGATCGCTATCGATATGGGAAGATGGTTCTACAATAATTTTATTCTTTTTCAGATACTTCTTGTTTCTCTGGTTCCTGTTTCGGAAATGAAATTTTTTGACCTCCAACTGATAAAAAATCGCATGATGTTTGTCTTTAGTATTCTCACATTAATAGCCATTTTCGTGTACAGGGTTCCCTCAGCACTGATTGGAATACAAACCGGATTGCCATTAAGATTTTTTCTGAACCTTTTCGGTATTCGTTTTTAGCTCACAGATTTCATCTCAATTTAAAAAACACATTATGATACAAAACGTTTCACGATATTTTAATATCAAAATCTTCATTTATTTTTTAATTGCAATAACCGCAGTTTACACGCTGGCCTTTACCTGTTACTATAATTTTAAAGACGACGGATATATTCTCGCAGACTGGCTCATCAACTACCAGGACGGCGGCTTCAAAAGAAGAGGTTTGTCAGGGAGTTTCTTCTTCCTGTTACAGGATCTCACGGGCTTAAGACTGAATTACCTTGTGTATTTTTTTCAGTTTGTCATTATCTCAGGATTTTTTCTGCTGTATGCAAAACTCATCCGTTATAAAATGACAGATTTGCTGTATCTGTCTCTACTATTGTCGCCCATTGGCTTTATAGGTCTTTTGAATACCGTTACTTATGTCGGTAAAAAAGAATTTATCGTTTTCCTGCTCTTTACATGGTTTGTATATTTTTTAGACCGGAACAGGCTTTCCAGGGATAAAGAATACTTTTTTTGTGCGGCACTCTTTGTGATCGTTCTCTTACATGAAATCATGGTGTTCTACGTCCCCTATTTTGCCTTGGCATTATACCTGAAAACCGGAGAAATTCATTTTAAAAGGTATATTAAGTACTTTCTTGCCGTAGGAATTCCCGCCCTCGTTATCTTTTTATTCGGGAAAAATGTAAATGAAGGGAAATCATTGGAAATCTTAGCGGCCAGAGGCGTTCATCCGGTATACGGTATATTCTATTGGAATATCGATGAAAGAAAATATATCATTCAGCACAGGAAAGAATATCTGCTCTATGGAGTCAGTTTAGCAATAAGTGTATTTCACATAGGTTATTATTTAAAATTTCTAAATAACCGAAAACTTTTATCTATAGCATTAGTATGTACATTCCTGTTCTCCCTGCCGCTTTTTTATCTGGCGATCGACTGGGGAAGATGGATGTATATTCATATGATAATGATCATTATCCTTTTTACTTTAAAATTGCCGAAAGCATGCTCGCCATACGCTTTTGAAAGAATAATAATCAGTAAAAAATTTTACATTACCGCATTCATTATTTTAGCGTCCCTTATCTACAGGGTTGAGATGTCAGGAAAAGGTTTTACTTTCGAAGGAATTCTCTACAGATTATTCGTGGCACCAGGGGAATTGCTAAATAAAATGTAATTCCAAAAACCTATCTAATAAAAAAACTTTACTTTTGCAAAAATTTTTAGAATGTCGAAAAATTTAGTAATCGTCGAATCACCGGCAAAAGCAAAAACGATTCAGAAGTATTTAGGGAAGGATTTTGAAGTGAAATCCAGTTTCGGACATATCCGTGACCTGCCTAAAAAAGGAATGGGAATCGATTTGGCTACCTTTAGTCCTGATTACGAAGTTTCCGCCGACAAAAAGAAATTGGTGACCGAGCTGAAAGCCGCTGTGAAAAAAGCCGAAATGGTGTGGCTCGCTTCCGATGAAGACCGCGAAGGGGAAGCCATCGCGTGGCATCTTGCCGACGAACTGAAGCTGAAACCGGAAAACAGGAAGAGAATCGTTTTCCACGAGATTACTAAAAATGCTATTCTAAAAGCAATCGATAACCCGAGAGATATCGATCAGAATCTGGTAAATGCCCAACAGGCAAGAAGGGTTCTCGACAGGATCGTAGGTTTTGAAATGTCACCGGTTCTCTGGAAAAAAGTAAAACCGGGACTATCCGCAGGAAGAGTGCAGTCCGTAGCCGTAAGGCTGATCGTGGAGCGGGAAAAAGAAATCCGCGAGTTTGTTCCGAAAGCAAGCTTCAAGCTTGATGGGGTTTTCCTGAACAAAACCAACCAGGAAATCGCGGCAAAGCTTAAAAAAGATTTCGATAAAGAACAGGATGCAGAACAATTCCTCGAGCTCGCAAAAACAGTAGAGTTCAAAGTTTTAAATGTTGAAACAAGACCCGGAACAAGATCCGCTTCAGCACCCTTTACGACTTCTACGCTACAGCAGGAAGCTTCTTCCAGATTAGGATATAATGTGACCAATACCATGCGTCTTGCACAAAGATTATATGAAGAGGGATACATTACCTACATGAGAACAGACTCCGTAAACCTTTCCCAGGAAGCCATTGAGGGCGCAAAAAAACAGATCACTTCAGAATACGGGGCAGAATACTCTTCTCCAAGAAATTATACCACCAAATCAGCGTCGGCTCAGGAAGCTCACGAGGCCATCCGTCCGACTGATTTTACCGTTAAAAGTATAGGAGATGCCCAACTGAACAGATTGTATCAGTTAATTTATAGAAGAACATTAGCTTCTCAGATGGCTAATGCCAAAATAGAGAAAACAGTAATCGAAATTGGGAATGCGAAATTACCTCAGCATTTCGAAGCGCAGGGGGAAGTGATTATCTTCGACGGATTCCTTAAAGCCTACGGAATCGTAAAAGCCGAGGATGATGACGAAGAAAGCAATGAAAAACTGCTTCCGAAAGTAAATGTGGGAGAAGTTTTAGAATATAAAAAGATTACCGCCACAGAGAAATTCACAAGACCAAGCGCAAGATACACCGAAGCAGGATTGGTGAGAAAGCTTGAGGAGCTGGGAATCGGGCGTCCTTCTACTTATGCGCCGACCATTCAGACCATTCAGAATCGTGAGTACGTGGATAAGCGCGAAATCGAGCCGCAAACCCGCGAAGTGGTAAAAATCTCTTTAGCAAAAGATAAAATTAAAAAAGAAGTTCTCGAAGAAAAATTCGGGGGCGATAAAAATAAATTCGTTCCTACAGACATCGGTGAAGTAGTGAATGACTTCCTGACCGATAATTTTAAAGAAATTCTTGACTACGGATTCACAGCCAGGGTAGAAGAAAGCTTTGATGAAATTGCCAGCGGCGACCAGAAATGGAAGCAAATGATGAATGATTTTTACTCTAAATTCCATCCGAGAATTGAAGATGTAGAAGAAAATGCCGACAGGGCGACCGGAGACAGGCTTCTTGGGATCGACCCGAAAACCGGGAAAAATGTTCACGCCAGGATAGGAAGATTCGGGGCCATGATCCAGATCGGGGAAACGGATGATGAAGAAAAACCTGTTTTTGCCTCGCTAATGGTTGGCCAGAATATCGCAACCATTAGTCTTGAAGAAGCGCTGGAATTGTTTAAGCTTCCGTTTGATCTTAATGAAGTAGACGGACAGCCGGTTTCAGTGGGAGTCGGAAGATTCGGGCCGTATGTGAAGTGGGGCGATACTTATATCAGCATTCCGAAAGGCGAAGATCCGCTTTCCGTAGATCAGAAAAGGGCAGAAGAGATCATTAATGAAAAGAAAATTGCCGACGCTCCGATCGCAACCTATAAAGGTGAACCGGTAACGAAAGGATCCGGAAGATTCGGGCCGTTCATCAAGTATAAAGATATTTTCATCAATGTTCCGAAGAGATACGATTTCGAAAATCTTTCTCAAAGCGATATCAATGAACTGATCGATGCCAAGCTTGAAAAAGAAGCCAACCGTTACATCCAGCAGTGGGAAAAGGAAAAGATCTCCATTGAAAACGGAAGATGGGGGCCTTTCATCAAATTCGGAAAAGGCATGTTTAAAATTCCGAAGAAGAAAGATGATACCAAATATGATGCGGAAGAGCTGAAAGAAGTTTCTCTGGATGAGGTTAAAAAATGGATCACCGATCAGGATAAAAATGCCTTTGCAGAAAAGAAAAAACCTGCCGCCAAGAAAACAGTCGCAGCGAAGAAAACAACAATTGCAAAAAAACCTGCCGCCAAAAAGCCAGCTGCAAAAAAATAAAATGTTTTTCTTAACATACGAAGCACAGATTTCAATCTGTGCTTTTTTTATTCCCCGTATTCATGGAGGTTCTTTGCGATGATTATCTACAATAGAATCATCGCGGGATCATCATACCACATAATCGGCATAAAGTTTGAATGGTGGATTTATACACTAAATTATCAATCATTAATTTATTTATAAACCAAAAGCAAAATTTTATGAAAAATCTCTTAAAAACTTTCTTCGGATTTTTACTTTTGACCGTATGTCTCATTTCATGTGACGATAATGATGATATGGTCATGGACAACAGCGGAAAATCTATTACTGATCTCGTATCAGAGAATCCCAACCTGTCGCTTTTAAAAGTGGCGGTAGTACGCGCCGGGTTGGCCCAGACACTGGCGGCAGACGGTACTTTTACCGTTTTTGCACCAAGCAATGAAGCATTTGCAGCGGCTGGGTTGGGTACCGAAGCGGCCATCAACGCAGTGCCGGTAGACCAGCTGAAAAGCATCTTGATGTACCATGTCGCCATGCAGAAATATGCTTCGGCAGACATTCCGACAGGGGCAACGGATATTTCGATTGCAAACAACCAGAAACTTCACATTACAAAAAACAGCAGCGGGGTTTACGTGAATGCCGCACAGGTTACTACAGCAGACGTGATGGCAAGAAACGGGATTGTACACATTATAAACAAAGTTCTGATGCCGCCGACCAACAATATCGTACAGGCTGCCCAGGCAAATCCTAATTTGAGCCTGCTGGTCGCTGCCGTGACACGCGCAAGCCAGGGAACCACTAATGTGGCTGCTGTATTATCAAACGCCAATGCTTCCCTTACCGTTTTTGCCCCTACGAACCAGGCATTCATCAATGCAGGGCTTACATCTGAAGCGGTGATCAACGCAATGAATCCGGATACGCTGGCCAATATTCTTACCTACCACGTCATCAATGCGAAGATCTTTTCTACCGATCTTACCGACGGGGCCATGCCAACAACACTGAATGGGGCTAAAGTAACCATCTCCCTTTCCGGAGGGGCCAAGGTAAAAGGAAATTCCAACACTACAGCGTCAAATATAACTGCGAAAGATATGGTCGTTACGAACGGAGTGGTTCACGTGATCGATCAGGTCTTATTACCATAATTTTTATAATAATTATTTCTCGAAGACTGCCTTTTGCAAGGTGGTCTTTTTTATTTCCATTACATTTAATGAAGTGTAAATCTGTAGGGAGCGTTACCGTTAAATAATGAGCGTCCACCCAAAAACATTCGTCCGTCAGCCTCTTAGACTCATCATTCACCCTTTTACCTTCAAAAACCAGTATAAAAGACTGGTTTTCCACCCTTTTAGGTTCATCGTTGACCCTTTTAGGGTGAAATTTGAACCTTTTAGGCTGTAATTTCACCCTTTTTGCATGAAAAACGACCCTTTTTGGCTGGTTGGTTAGCCTAAAAGGGTCGTTTTTGAAACCTGGGATGAGCAGGGGCTATTGTTTAGGAGCTTTTTTATAGCTTTTCCTTAAAAACCTCTGGCTCAGATCTTCGTAGATCGGTTTTGCTGTGGGAACGCCCTTGTCATAGGCCTCTTTCGCGGAGCCGTAATAAAACATGGCCGCCGTGAGCGCCTCACTTCCCGCAAGAATTGTGGTGTCCCTGATGTCCGAGGCCAGCTGTGTGGCCAGATTCCCGATAGGATCCAGTGCGCTTACCAAAGCTTCGTCCTTCAGAAACTCTTTTTTGTCCATGTATTTAGGAATGAATTCAGGGTTGGTTTCCATGTAGCCTTTTACCTTTTGTACGGTAGCTACCGTTTTGTCTCCCATTTTAAAGATGGATTCTTTTTCTTCGGAAGTTAATGCCTGTAAATAAGGAGTGAGAAGTTTCTTGCATTCCTGTAGCTTTTCGTTTACCTCTTCGATTACAGATTGAGGGATTTCTACACTGATCTGATTTTGTGTACTCATCGTTTGTGGATTTTAAATTATTAAACGGTTAAAAGTAAAGAAATTTTCGGAAAAAGAAATCATGATAATGCCTGAATATTATTATGTTAACCCGATTTGCAGGACAAAGTACCCTCAGTCGCGAATCTTTTTTAGTTTAAAATAATTTAAACAAAAGCATGGAAAAAGTGTTTAGAGGTGAAGAATTTCTGGATGCACATCCAAACAAAGATAATCCGGTATTAATGATGTAAATGAATTTTAGAGCCGTTTTAAATTTATCTGATAATTTTTTATGGACTTCTGCTTAATATGCCAGACCTTGATTTTTAATGTTAAAAATGTATTTAGAATTTGATAGGGCTTTTAAAACAAACCGAAAACAGATATTATTTTATACTTGGGAAATAATTTAATTTTAATATTTTTGATCTCAATATATATATGTTGAAAAAGAAACATGGATTTTGAAGATTTTATCATTTCGCCCAGGAATTTCAAGACGGAAAGCTGGCAGATCGGAAACAGGGTCACCAAAGATATTAAGGAAGACAGCATCGTTCTGCTGTTTGTTTCCGATTACAGGGGAGCCAACGGGGATGCTGAAGTTCAGGATTTCACCGGGATCAGAAGGGAGTTTTACAAGCTGTCGCAGCTGGATTTTGAAATTCCGGTGGTCGATCTTGGGGATCTGGTTTCCGGGAAATCGGTTCAGGATTCCCATTATATTCTGCAGGAGGTATTGTCGGCCTGTCATTACAAAAGGGCCATTCCGGTGATCGTTGGAGGCTCCAACGATTTTGCGTTCTCTCTTTTTTCTGCGCTCAATTTTCACACTAAAAACATCAGCTATACGCAGATCAGCAATATCATTTCGCTTCAGCAGGGAGAGATGATTAATGAATATACTTTTTTAAGTAAGATTTTCGGGGCAAAGAATTTTTCCATTAAAAACTATCATCACCTGGGCTATCAGAAGCATCTTAATGAGATAGACTCGGTAAGGCTCATCAAAGAAGTGGAGTTTGACATCATCCGTCTTGCGGAAATGATGAATTCTACGGAGAAAACGGAACCGTTTTTCAGAAAAGCGGATCTGGTGACGGTAAACTGCGATGCGATCGAAAGTTTTGGAGAACCATTCTCGATGAATCCCCAGGTAAACGGCCTGAACCGCCGCGAGATCTGCGCCTATATGAAGGAAATCGGACTGAGCGAAAACCTGAAGTCCGTAGGAATCTTTAATTATAATATCTATTCTGAAAACCAGCTCAATCACCAGCTGCTTGCACAAATGATCTGGTACCTGATCGAAGGCATCAATATTCAGAGATCTCACCCGAAGGAACGGCACTATGAAGTGTTTTATGTCCTGGTCGATGACCGGCAGTATACTTTCCGGCGGGATACCTTCAGTAATCTTTGGTATTTCGGGAATGATGAAAGCGTGGAAAACTGCGTGCCCTGTTCCCGAAAAGATTTTGATGATGCCAAAAAAGGCTGGCTAAACACACGACTGACGAAAATTTAAATGTATGAAACATGTTCCCTCAAAAGTTTCTGTTATTGTTCCCGTTTATAATGTTGAAAATTATCTTGCCCGGTGTCTTGAATCATTAATCTCCCAAACCCATCAGAATATTGAAATCCTGGTGGTGAATGACGGAAGTAAAGATCATTCTGAGCAGATCATCCGGGAATATGCCGGAAAATATCCGGATAAAATAAGATCTTTCACCAAAGAAAACGGCGGACTCAGCGATGCAAGAAATTTCGGCATCGACCGCGCTACCGGAGATTATATAGGATTTGTAGATAGTGATGACTATGTAGATCCTTCTATGTTCGAAGAGATGGCAACGCTCGCGGAAAAACATCAGGCGGAAATGGTGATCTGTAATATTCAGAAGGTAAACGGGCAGGGAAAGGTCATACAGAAACTGACTCAACTCCCGGATATGCCTGAGAAGATCATTCTTGAGGATCATTTTTCGGTTTTTTCCGATATCAGTTATTTCGCCTGCAATAAATTGTTTAGAAAAGAGCTTTTTAAAGAGAAAAGATTTAAAAGAGATGCTCATTTTGAGGATATACAGCTTATTCCTCAGCTGTTACTGGGCTGTAAAATAATTTCGCAGACCCAGAATTTTCACTACCAGTATCTTGAAAGGGCAGATTCTATCACAAAAACCCATACCGAAAAAGGTCTCGATATTCTGAGAGCGGTAGAAGATGTTGAGATTTTTTTCGCAAAGACAAAGTATTCCGACCAGCTGCACGAGCTTAAGAATTTCCAGATTTTTGAAGGGGTTTACTGTTATATTGCCTATCTCGCTTATGTAAAAAATGATGATGTTTTTTATAAAATGTGCGAAAAACTAGAACAATTCATGAAGAAAAGGGATATAAAACTTAAAAATTTATTGAATTATAGTCGTTTTGGTAAGAATTATCTATTATCTTTGTCACTGAAAAAACGCATATTTTATCTTTTATTTTTTGCGAGGCAGAAAAAACTGATAAGAAAATTAATATAAACACAAATGTAAGCGCTGTTCGGAACTAAGGCGACACAACTTTTTCCGGGACGTTTCTTAAGAAGAAATCAGCAGGGCTTTTTAAATGAAAAAAGATGAAAAATTTTGAATTGTTCTTAGCTCAATCGGGTCTTCCCATATTTTACATCAAAATAGGACTTGGTTTTTTATTTTCCTTTTTAATCACATTTTTTTCGATTCCTACCATTCTCAAGATTTCGAGAAAAAAGAATCTTATGGATGAGCCTGGCGTCAGGAGCTCTCATCTGCGCAAAATCGCCAATCTCGGGGGCGTTGCTATTTTTTATTCCATCGGTATCTGTGCGCCCATTTTCGCTTATGAGCTTTTTGATCTCTACAAATTTCTCTTTGCTTCTCTGGTAATCCTTCTTTATGTTGGCGTGATGGACGATATTGTCGTTATGAGAGCCTACAAAAAACTGATTGCCCAGATTGTTGTTTCGTCACTTGTTGTAATAGGATCTGATATCAGGATACGGAATCTTTTCGGGATTTTCGGGATTTACGAGATCAATTATTTTGTCAGTGTGATTTTCAGTATCGTTACATTCATCATCCTGATCAATGCCTTTAATCTTATTGACGGGATTGATGGCCTTGCCGGCGGATATTCGCTGATCTGCAGCGGACTGTTCGGGATAAGCTATTACCGGCTTGGGGAATACAATTATCCTTTGGTGGTACTGTCGGTGATTATTATCGGTTCGGTTCTCGGTTTTCTGTATTACAATTTATCAAACTACAGAACCAATAAAATCTTTATGGGCGATACGGGTTCGATGCTTTTGGGTTTCCTGCTTGCCTTCACATCTATTTCTTTCATTGATATTTTTATCGATAAAAATATTCCTTATGTTCCGAGGTATCATCTTCAGTCTGCGCCGGTGGTGGCGGTCGCCATACTTATTTTACCGATCGTTGATACGCTCAATGTGATTGTTATCAGGATCATTAATGGAAAATCGCCGTTCGATGCCGATAAAAACCACATTCACCATAAGCTTTTAAAGCTAAATCTTACCCACAGAAGGTCTTCGTTTTACATTATTCTGTATTATCTTTTTGTGGTAAGCATTGCTTATTATTTAAGGCATATTGATGTAAACCTTTTACTTTTTATCATTGTTATTTTCGGTTTTCTGGGGGCTTATATTCCTCAGATCTTTTATACCCTCAGACATATTAAAAACACTCACGATTAATTTACACTCTGTAATAATTTCAAATATGATGAAAAATTATAAATATTTATTTCTTTTAATACTGCCTTTTATGGTGACATCCTGTATTACAACAAAGGATGTGCGTTATATGCAGCCGAGCGAGAGCCTTGTCATCAATGAGGAAGGTCTTATTCCGTACAATATTCCGGTGTACAGAATCACCAGGAATGATCTGCTGAACCTGAATATCGTCACCACACCGAAAGGAGATGCCGCCCAGTTTTATTCATCACTGAATACCTCGGGATCATCGGTATCGCAGGGTGCGTCAGCAGCGACATCCAGTATACGGGGCAGCGGCTCCGGAGCTGTCGGCGGAACATCTACGGGAGGTAATGCGGTCTTTTATTTCAACGGATTGAAGGTGGATGCCAACGGCGATATAAATGTCTTTGGTATCGGCTATATTAAAGCGGAAGGAAGAACGATTGACGAGGTTTCCCAGGAGATACAGGCTAAGGTAAATGAAAACTTCCAGGAAGGAAAATCTGAAGTACGGCTGAATACCGACGGAATTACCTATTATATATTGGGAGATATTGAAACAACCGGCCTTACAGGCGAAAAAGTAGCCCATAAAAATACCCTCAACATCACTGAAGCACTGGCGATGAACGGCGGTCTTAACAGGACGGTTGACAGACAGAATATTGTGATCCACAGAAAACTTCCGGAAGGCATAAAAGTGGCTAAAATTGATCTTACCAGAGAAGATATCATGAATTCTCCCTTTTATTATGTGCAGAATGGGGATGAGATCTATCTTAATACGAGAGCAAAAAGTCTCAACGGTTTAGGGAAAGATCCTATCCAGACCCTGACTACCGGTGTATCGGTGATTACAACGGCTTTATCCATCTATTTACTTCTTAAAAACCTTTAATCTATGATCCCGGGAAAAGAAACCAATGTTGAGAAGGAGATTTCTCAGAAAGAAAAATACGGTTCTTTCGCATTATTTGATATCGGACATTTTTTAAAGAGAATCCTTAAAAACTGGTATTGGTTTGTGATGATGTTTGTGATCGGCTATTCGATTTCGAGGGTTTATACCAATTATTATGCGCAAAGTATTTATGCCTCAAGCTTGTCTTTGAGTGTGTCAAGCAATACGGCAAGCTATTTTACGCCAAGCCAGTCTGTAAACCTTATCTGGAATAACGGCGGTAACCAGGATGGGATTTATCTTAAAAAAATGCTTTTGTCGAGAACTCATAATGAGTTTCTGGTGAAGGAGCTTGGGCTTTATGTAAACTATTCTACAAAGGGAGCCATAAAATCTACATTTCTGGACAAAAATGACATTCCGGTTTTGGTTGAGGTTGATAAAAGGCATCTTCAGCAAATGGATTATCCGGTGACGCTGATCCCAAAAGGGAAGAATAAGTTTGAAGTGGTGTTGCCGGAAGATGGAGAATCGTCCAACCTTTATAGTTACCAAAATGAAGGTTTTACTACGATCGGGCCTTATGAAAAACCGGCTGACAGGGTTATTGAAGTCGGCGAATGGTATACTTCACCCAATCTGAGGTTCAGATTAGTTAAAAATACGATTGTACCTAAACTTTATCTTGAAAATATTGTTTTTAAACTGAATACCATTAATAATTCGGTCAATGATATTACTTCTACGATTTCGGTAGACTTTGACAAAGAAATTAATACCATTATGATTATTACCAAAACAGGATATAATCTTAATGGAACCGTGAGTTTCCTGAATAAATCAGTCAGTGAACTTCAGAAAAAAAGACAGGCCGACAAACTGATTGTCGATAAAAATACGGACGCTTACTTAACGGAAAATCTTGATAAAATCAGGAAAAAACTCGATTCGAGTGCCAATATTCTCAACTACATGAAGACGACAGAAAAGCTCTATGATATCAAAGACCGCGATGAAAAATCGCTGAATGAGATCAAAGAGCTGGAGGCTAAAAAAGCGGACTTCGAAAGCCGGATTAATTCTCTTAATAAAATAAAGCAGATGCTGGCCACACAGATTTTTGATAAAATGATCAGCACTAGTGCAGCAGGCTTCCAGGATGGCATGTTCACCGCTTCCCTGGCAGAACTTAAAGAACTGTATCTTAAAAGAAGAGAAATGGCTCTCATCTACAGGCCAAATTCCGAACCGATGATTGAGATCAATAAGCTCATTAATGAATCCAGGATGAATTCCGATAATATTTTAAGGAATTACTATGGCGAATATCTCAAAGAAATAGGGAAGATCAATAATAAAGTAGCCACTGCTGACCTGGATCTTCAGGCGTATCCGGAAAAAGAAAGAAAATATCTGGATGCCGAAAGAGGATATAATATGATTGAAGCTACCTACAATACTTTACTCACGAGACAAAATGAGACCCAGCTGAAAATAGCCGGAAACCAGTCGGATATCAGTGTAATCGATCCGGCAAAAAATGTGGGGCAGGCGCCCATCGGTCCGAATGTAAAAATTGTGAAATCAGGAATTATAGGAGGTCTTTTGGTTCTTCCGGTATTGTTTATTCTGATGGGTGAGCTCCTTGATACCAAAATCAGAAATATCAGGGAATTGCTGAATGCAACCAAAATTCCTCTTTTGGGAGTGATCGGGAAAAACAGCAACGAAACGATGCTTACGGTCTTGGATCAGCCTAAATCTTCGGTTTCGGAGGCATTTCGAGGAATTCGTGCTAATATGAGATTTTTGTCAGGTGATCATGAAAAGAGTAAAATAATTTTGGTAACATCTTCTATCGGAGGGGAAGGGAAAACGTATGTATCCATTAATCTGGCTTCTGTATTAGGATTAAGTGACAAAAAAACAATTCTTCTGGGGATGGATCTGAGAAAACCAAAAATTTTCGGAGATTTTAAGATCGATAATAAATACGGAATCTCAAACTACCTTACCGGTGAGGTCGAAATGAGTCAGATCATTAACAAAACAAGAATTCCTAATCTTGATGTAGCGACTTCAGGCCCGATTCCGCCGAATCCTTCCGAACTTCTGATGAGTGAAAAAAACATTCGTTTTATTCAGGATTTAAAATCAATGTATGACTTTATTATCATAGATTCCCCTCCGGTAGGCCTTGTAGCAGATTCTTATGAATTAATGAAATATTCTGATGCGAATATTTATGTAGTCCGTCACGAGTATACCGAGAAATATATGCTGAGGATGATTACGGAAAAATATCATAAGGGAGAGGTGGATAAGTTAGGTCTTGTGTATAACGATTACACTGTAGCACAAGGGTATGGCTACGGATATGGGTATGGCTACGGATATGGTTACGGGTATTTTGATGAAGACAAAAACTACAAAGAGCCATTGTTAATAAGAATTAGAAATAAAGTACGTGAGATATTCAATAAAAAATAATACTTTTAAGCCCTCGTTTGGCGGGGTTTATTTTACGATGATCGCTATAATTCTATTAAAAAAAGAATAATTTAGTTACTTTATCGTTTACTTTATAACAAATTATGTTTTTTTGTTTATTTTTAACTAAACATTAAGATTATCATTAATATAAAAATGTTTTATATTTGCAAAAATTAAATTTTAAAATAACCATAAATCCATATTCTTTTATGAATAGAAAATTATTGTTTAGCTTCCTTGCCGCACTAGGAACTGTGGTAAGTGTTAAAGCTCAAAGAAACGAACTGGGAGTTCGTCTAGGTATGAGTAACCTAGTTGGGGATATAGGGAGGACGAATTATATTTTACAAAAGCCATTGGATTTACATAAAGTGTCGGATTGGGGAGTTCCGTTTTATGGTGGTATTTTATATAGATTTAATTTTAATCCTCATCAGACTGTACGATTGGATCTTGGCTATAATCAGATTCAGTTTAGTGATAAAGTTGCGAAAGAAGAATACAGAAAAAATAGAAATTCATTTGGAAAAAACAATGTCTATGAGGCAAGTTTGGTTTTTGAATATAATTTTTTTCCGGTAAACAACGAACAGAAAAGCATGTTGAGTCCATATATATTCGGTGGGGTAGGCGCTTTGATGTTTGATGCCCCGAAAGCAACCCTTATTAATGATTTCAGAAGAGATGCGGACGGTGTGGCACAGGCGCCTATCAATGAGCTTGATTTTACCACAACGCCCGTGTATTCTACAGGAACAAAAACTACCATGAATATTCCTTTTGGAGTAGGTCTGAAATATAAATTTAATTATAACTGGGCTATCTTTGGAGAAGTTACACTAAGATATACGCTTACAGACCAGCTGGATTACAGCAGTGTGATGAGCAAAGATGTCGTTTCTACTTATAACGCAGATATTTTAAGCCCGGTTACCGGAGGGTCACTCCTTCAGACGGATGCTTATTATGTCGTGTCTAAAGAAAGAGAAGCCGCTTTGTTGAGAGATAGAAATGTTGGAGATTCAAGGTCGAAAGACTGGATGAATACGGTAAGTCTCGGATTGACTTATTCGTTCGGAAGACCTCCGTGTTATTGTGATTAATATGTCATTGATAAAAGATAAAATAGATCCTGATAATTTACCGAAGCACGTTGCTGTTATCATGGATGGTAATGGAAGGTGGGCAAAATCGCGTGGCGAAGAAAGAACTTTCGGTCACAGAAATGCCATTGAGGCGGTAAGAAATGCCATTAATGCATGTAATGAAATACATATTCCGTATTTAACACTGTATACCTTTTCTTCTGAAAACTGGAATCGCCCTGCCGAAGAAGTAAATACTTTAATGAATTTGCTTGTCGAAACATTATTGCTCGAAGCAGAAGAGATTTTCAGTAAAGGGTTAAGGATGCATGTAATAGGTAATCTGGATAAACTTCCCCCGTTGGTTAAAGACCAACTCAACCGCGTGGTGGAACTAACCAGGGAAAATACAAAAGGTAATTTGGTATTGGCCATAAGCTATGGCTCTCAAAATGAAATACTGAATGCCGTAAAAAGCATAAGTGAAGACGTAAAGGAAGGCAAGATAGATGCAGAGGATATTGATGAAAAATTATTCGAAAACTATCTGTATACTAAAGATTTTCCGCCTGTTGATCTTTTAATAAGAACCAGCGGAGAGATCAGAATCAGTAATTTCCTCCTTTGGCAGATCGCCTATGCAGAACTGCAGTTTTTAGATGTTCTGTGGCCGGACTTTACAAAAGATATTTTCTTTCAGTGTATTGTTGATTATCAAAACAAAGAAAGAAGATTCGGAAAGACCGGGGAACAAATAAAAATCCAGTAAAATTTAAGACAAGAAAGACTACGATAAAAATGAAGTTTAGACTATTACCCATCATTATGTTTGTTGCTTCTGCACATTTTTATGGACAGGTAACTCCACAGGACAGCACAAAGGTAACCAACTCTGTACATGCAGAAAACCAGGCTGGAACATACACACTGAAAGACATCGTTGTAGATGGGGTCAAAAAATATACGCCCGCTCAGATTTTGAGATTTACAGGTTTAACCAAAGGTGAAACGGTAGATATTCCGGGACAGAAAGTCAGTAATGCAGTAAAGAAACTTTGGGATACCCAATCTTTTTCCGAGGTTGAGGTGTACGTACAGAGTATTGAGGGCGAAACGATTGTTTTAAGATTCCATTTGCAGGATCTTAAAGATCTTGGCGAAGTGAAATTCACCGGGAGAGGGATCGGTAAATCCAAGAATGAAAAGATGGCGAAAGACAACAATCTGAAGCCGGGAACCAAAATTACCCAAAACCTGGTTTCAAGCCTTAAAACCAATATTCCCAAAGATTTCGTTAAAAAAGGATTTGCTGATGCTAAAATTACCATCCAGGATAAAGTAAATGCAGGAGATCCGAATCTTGTAGACTGGACAATCAATGTAGATAAAGGAAAAAGAATCAAGATCGATCATATCGAGTTTGAAGGAAATACGGCAGTAACGGACAGAAAACTGAGAAAGAAAGGATTTAAAGAAACCAAGCAGAAGAGATTCGGTATCGGCGGAATTTTGAAATCTTCAAAGTTTATCGAAGAAAAGTATCAGGATGACAAACAGAATCTTATAAATTATTATAATTCTTTGGGTTACAGAGATGCGAAAATCGTATCTGATTCCGTATGGAGAAACAAAAGAAACAACTATGAGATCAATGTAAAGCTTAATGAAGGAAAGCAGTATTATATCGGTGATATTACATTTACCGGAAATACCGTTTATTCTACAGATTATTTACAGAGACTTTTAGGATATAAGAAGGGAGATATCTACGATGCGGTAGGTTTCAACAAGAAAGTAGGAGAAGACGGAGGTAAGGAAGACGATTCCGATATCAAATCTTCCTACATGAACAACGGTTATCTTTTCTCAAACGTGACACCGGTTGAAAAATCGGTAGACGGAGATAAAATCAACCTTGAAATCCGTATCAACGAAGGTGAAAAAGCAACCTGGAACAGAGTGACATGGGAGGGAAATACCACCACCCATGACCATGTAATTTTAAGAGCTTTAAGAACTAAACCGGGTAATCTTTTTGCGAAAAGTGATATTAAAAGAACCTATTTCGATCTGGCTGGTATGCAGTTCTTCGATCCTCAGCAGGTGGGTCAGGATATCCAGCCGAACCAACAAGATAACACGGTGGATATCAACTGGAAACTGGTAGAGAAAGGTTCTTCACAGGTTCAGCTACAGGCCGGTTACGGTGGTAACAGCTTTATCGGAACCTTAGGATTGACATTCAACAACTTCTCGCTGAAGAATTTCCTTAAATTCAAAGACTTTAAGCCGGTGCCACAAGGTGATGGACAGACTTTATCCCTTCAGGCTCAGGCAGGACAATATTTCCAGAATTACGGAATTTCATTCACTGAACCTTGGTTATTCGGAACGAGAGCGACAGCACTTTCTGTAAGTCTTAATAATTCCAGAGTAAAATATTCTGATGTGTATGGAGCTTCTCAGAAATTGAATATTTTCTCCGCTTCAGTAGGATTAAACAGATTGTTGAGATGGCCGGATGATTATTTCTCGTTGTATACCGGGCTTCAGTTCCAGAAATATGACTTTAAAAATTATCCTTTCGACTTTGGAGGCGTTACAGAAAATTATGGAACGGCAAACAACTTCAGTATCAATTTAGGATTGAGCAGAAACTCTGCGGGTATCGACCCGATTTTCCCGACAGTAGGTTCGAATATTGATCTTTCCGTGAAATTCACTCCGCCTTATTCATTGTTTAGTAACAAAGACTACTCGACAATGTCTCCGACGGAAAAATATAAGTGGATGGAATTCTATAAAGTGAAGTTCAAGGCCGATGTTTATAACGAAATTGTTGGAAAACTGGTGTTGAGATCATCTGCAGAAATGGGATTCATGGATGGATACAACAAAGAACTTGGTGCACCGCCATTTGAAAGATTTTATGTGGGAGGTACCGGCCTTTTCGGTGGCCGATATGACGGTAGAGAGCTGATTCCGTTGAGAGGTTACGAAAATGCTTCTACGTACGGAGGAACTTCTGAAGATATTACGCCGACAGGTGGAGGTACTATTTATAATAGATTTACGTTAGAATTAAGATATCCGATTTCATTAAACCAGACGGCAAAGATTTATGCATTAACATTTGCTGAAGGAGGAAATGTTTGGAATTCATGGGGAAGCTACAATCCGTTCCAGCTAAAAAGATCTGTAGGGGTTGGGGTAAGAGTTTATATGGGAGCATTCGGGCTTATCGGGTTCGACTTCGCTTATGGATTTGATAAACCTATTGGCACCTCAGAACCTTCAGGATGGAAAACACACTTCCTGATGAACCAATCTTTATAATTCATGGTATGAAAAATTTTAGAATTGTTTTCTCATTTGTTTTATTTTTGCTTTTCGGTTTAAGCAATGCGCAGAAAGTAGGCGTTGTCGATACCGAATATATATTGAATAAAATGCCTCAGTATAAAGAAGCGGAAGCCAGACTGAATGCCCAGATTGATACATGGCAGTCTGAGCTGCAGAATCTGCAGTCGGAATATGAGCGCAAAAGATCCGCTTTTGAAAACGAAAAGGTTCTTTTAATCGGTGATCAGCTGAAACTGAGAGAAAAAGAAGTGACGGATCTGGAGAAAAATATTAAAACCACTACAAGTTTACGCTTTGGGGCTACCGGCGAGATAAAAAAACTGAGGACCAATCTTGTACAGCCTTTCCAGGATCAGATCTGGGGAGCAATCAAAACAATGGCTGAGAAAAACGGAATTGGCATCGTGCTCGATAAAACAAGCAATAACGTACTTTTCCTGCAGAAACGATTCGATTATTCAGATAAAGTATTGGATATTTTACTGAAAGATACCGATAAGAAAGAAAAAACTAAAACCAGAAAATAAAAGTTTAACTTTTATTACATTTACAGATCTAAAAACAAAATTAAATTATTTATTTACCAGTTATGAAAAAATTAAGTGTATTATTTGCAGCGGTAATGATGGTTGTATCGGTAGGTATGGCAAAAGCTCAAAAAATTGCAACTTTAGACGTTATAGGTGTTCTTAATGTAATGCCTGAAAAGAAAAAAGCAGATACTGATCTTAAAGCTTACTTAGATACTAAACAAGCTGAAATCAAGAAAAAAGCAGACGCAGGACAGGCGAAATTAAAGCAATATACTGAAGAAGCTCCTAAGAAAACTGCCGAAGAAAACAAAGCAAGAGAAGCAGAATTGGCAAAAATGCAGCAGGAAATCCAGGATATGAACGACAAAGCTCAGAAGGATTTCGTAGCAAAGCAGGATGCTGCCTATGAACCAATCGAGAAAAAACTGAACGACGCGGTTTCTAAAGTAGCCAAAGCAAACGGTTACGATTATATCATGGATGCAAACTCTTCTGCCTTCGTATTCAAAGGCGGTCCTGATGCAACTCCGGCTGTAAAAAAAGAATTGGGTGTTCAATAATTTTTAGAAATTAAAAAACATTTATAAAATAACCATCTCTCATCGGGGTGGTTTTTTTATTTTTGCACCATGGAAAAAGAAGTATCAACCACGGTAAAGGTGCGGTTTAGTGATTGTGATCCGATTGGTCATTTAAATAATGTGAAATATCTGGACTATATGTTCAATGCCAGAGAAGATCACGTAGAAACATTTTACGGTTTTACCTACGAAGAATATACAAAGCTCACCGGCTGTACATGGATAGCCATCCAAAACGAGATCGCTTATCTCAGGGAAGTAAGATATAATACATCCGTCATCATCAGCAGCAAAACAATAGAAGTGCAGGACAGAACGGCAAAAGTAGAAATCCTTATGAAAAGCCTCGACGAAAAGACAATTCATGCCGTGTTATGGGTCACTGTAATTTATTTTAATGTTAAAACAAGAAAATCAGAAATACATCCCGAAGACATTAAAGAAACTTTCAATAAATTTTATGTAGATTTAGAGCAGAAAGATTTTCAGTCAAGAGTTAAATTTTTAAGATCACAGAACGCAAAAAATTCATAATGAAAAAAATATTGGTAATAGGAGGAAACGGACAGCTGGGAAATTGTATCAGGAAAATCGCTCCTGATTTTGAACTGGATTACGAGTTTATTTTTACAGACTCCCAGACCCTCGATGTTACAAATGAAGATCAGGTAAACTCATTCTTCTACGATAACAAACCCGATTTCTGTATCAATGCATCCGCTTTTACCGCTGTAGACCTTGCAGAAACTGAAAAAGACAAAGCTTTTGCGGTAAATGCACAAGGCGTTGCTAACCTTGCGGAAGCCTGTAAAGAGCATAAAACAGTATTGATTCACGTTTCTACAGACTATGTTTTTGATGGCGAAACCAATCTTTGTTATTCTGAAGATGACTTTACAAATCCCATAGGAATTTATGGCGAATCAAAACTCAGAGGTGAAGAGCTTGCTTTGGAAATTAATCCGCAGACGATTATACTCAGGACCTCATGGCTTTATTCAGAGTTTAATAAAAATTTTGTAAAAACAATGCTTCATTTATTTTCACAGAAAGACCAATTGGGAATTGTGAGCGATCAGTTTGGGCAGCCTACCAACGCCAATGATCTTGCCGAAGCGATTATGAATATCATAGAATCCCCTAAAAAGACGTATGGTGTATTTCACTTCTCAAATTATCCCGAAACAACCTGGTTTGAATTTGCAAAAAAAATAGCTGAATTTTCCAAATCAGAAATTAAGCTGAACCCATTAACGACCGAGCAATATCCGACTCCAGCAAAAAGGCCTAAAAGAAGTACGATGTGCCTCGATAAAATTGAAGAAACCTATAACATTGAACCCAAACATTGGGAAAACAGCCTGGAAGAATGCGTTGGTATTCTTACTCAATAACCACATAGAATGAAAAACCTAACCATTATTTTTATATTCCTCGCTCACCTTTTTTGTGCGCAAAATGTATTTTTAACGAAAGTTGAGAAAACCCACGAAAATAAAGACCGCTTTTTGTATAAAATAAACGAAGAAATTAAAGTTGCCGAATATTTAGGAGAAATCGAAGTACAGGGATTTTCGAAAGATGACGCAGCAATTTTTTCAGCAATATACAAGAAGGCAAAAGAAATTGGAGCCAATACATTTACCTTAAAACCCTTCGAAGCCGTCGACGGTTCACCGCAGGTGTTCAATCCTTCAAACTATCGGCTTGCCTTATATTACCTGCCGAAAGAAAAACTTTCAGACCAGACAGGGAATATGTATTTATTTGCTTCCTCAGATAAAGACCAGAAAATTTCCATCAACAGGCAGGATTATCTGATTTCCCCAAGATCTTATCTGGTCATCAAAACAACTCCCGGAGAAATTTACACCATTTCCACCAAAAAACTTTTAGGATCCACCATTAAGATCCAGCCGAAAGACAACAGTTCCAATCTTTACTTTCAGATATCGGCGACAAAAGTAAAATCAGATGAAACCGGTGTCGGAGGACTGAATTTAAAAAGTGGCGATATTATAGGACTTGAAAAATCGTATGCCGAATTTCTCAGTGTCATCTACAACAAACAGAAAGCAGAGTGAAAACTTTGCTTTTCTTTTTTTTCTCAGGAGCTTAATCCGGCTCTCCGCTACTACTCCTCGCGCCGACGCTTCCTTTGCAAAGTCCCTCTCTTTCCTTCTGCTTGCTGTGGGGTAACCGCTGCGATCCGGGCTAGGGTAGAAGACGCTGTTTCAGCGGTAGTCTTTATATTTAACGTGAGTTCGGTGTTGCTATATTATTCAGATATCAATAGAAATGGGCTTTAGCCCATTTTACCCTATAAGCATGAAGATCGGCTTTAGCCGAAATTTATCGTAGGTTTCGGCTAAAGTCACTTTGGAATTACAATTTCAGTTAACTAGCTCTATTTTTATGTCGAACTCACATTGTTAAAATACTCGCCGCAATAATATCCAATCACTAAAAAGCCAGCTGGATTAAAAAAAGGAATCAGTATTAAAGAAAGC
>Ga0308156_1000376_pt1 | contig 97435 bp, 92 predicted proteins | sample PhyAR2_FD_201041 | JGI IMG/M metagenome (GOLD analysis project Ga0308156, IMG submission 201041) | Phyllosphere microbial communities from UC Gill Tract Community Farm, Albany, California, United States - DLSL A.R2 | ecosystem: Host-associated > Plants > Phyllosphere > Unclassified | place: USA... | reverse complement strand
TCTCGTACGTGCCGAAGTCGGTGTTGTCGATGACGCTGAAGTCCTTGTCGAGGCGCTGGAAGCCGCCGAGACCCAGCCCGCCGCTGACACCGGTGAGGTAGCCCACCATGCCGTTGGTGTCGAGGTTCGCCTCGGGGGTGTCGCCGTTGAACGAGGTGAACGCGTTCGTCGTGGCGATCGTGATGGTGCCGCCGGAGGCGGAGGATCCGCCTTCGGGTGCTGCCGTCGTGGTGCAGCCGGCGAGGGCGAGCGCCGCAACGGCGACACCTGCTCCCGCCGTCAGGGCGCGCGTGCGCCGAGTCTTTTCAGACACTTTGCCTCCAGTGCAAGGTTGGCGATTCCCCGCGCAACAAACGCAAGCGGGGGGAGCCGTGGATACGGAAACGATAAGGAAACGCACTGCGTTGGTCAAAACTCCTGGGGAAACCGTTACATACCTTTAATTCGGGAGCGGTTGCATGTGGCAATCTGACAACATGCTCCGCGATACGGCGTTCTTCGAACCAGGGATCGAACAAGACGCCTATCGCCGCAGACGGCTGCCGTGGGAGATCGCGCTCGTCCTGCTCGTCACGGTCGGGCAATCCGCGATCTATTCGGTCGTGTCGTTCATCCGCGCCGCCACGCGCGCCCCGATCTCCCAGCAGCAGACGCAGCTGAACCCGTCGCGGAGCGCGGAGCCCCTGTGGGACGCGATCTACCAGTTCCTCGACATCTTCTTCTCGCTCGCCCTCGTCGCGCTGGTGATCTACCTGCTGTGGGAGCCGGGTCTCAGCGCTCTGCGCCGCATCGGCCTCGACTTCCGGCGCTTCGGGGGTGACGCCGCTCGCGGTGTCCTGCTCGTCGCCCTCATCGGCGTCCCCGGCATCGGGGTCTACACCGCCGGCCGGGCGCTCGGGCAGAGCATCGCGGTCATCCCCGCTCCCCTGGACTCCTCCTGGTGGGTGATCGCGCTCCTGATCCTCGCGGCTCTGCGGGCCGGGCTGACCGAAGAGGTCATCTTCCTCGGCTACCTCTTCGACCGCTTGCGGCGTCTCGGCTGGTCCTGGACATGGGTGATCGTCTCCACGGCGCTCCTGCGCGGGAGCTACCACCTCTATCAGGGATGGCCCTCGGCGCTCGGGAACGTGGTGATGGGCCTCGTGTTCGGATGGTGCTACCGGCGCTGGGGTCGGGTCATGCCGCTGGTCGTGGCGCACACGATCATCGACATCGTCGCGTTCGTCGGGTATCCGCTCGCCGCCGCCTGGTGGCCCGGCATCTTCACGCCGACGCCGGCTCCCACCCCGACCCCCACGCCCTGACGTCGGCACCGTCGCCGGGGCGCGGCATCCGGATCCTCGGGCGGGTCAGGGAGTGGTGACCGACCAGGTCCAGAAGGAGGGCGGCACGCCGTCCGGCTCGGAGGTGTAGGCGACGCCCTGCACGCCCTTGCCCACCGCGACGGCCCCCGTGCGCTCGAACAGCGGGACACCGGCGTAGGCCGTGAACAGCGAGCGGTCGATGTCTTTCGCGCTCGCGAGGACGTCGACCGGGTCGGTGTCGTTCGTGAGCTTGCGGAACGCGCGCTGCGCGTCGGGGCCGTCCACGCCTTCGGCCAGTCGGTCGCGCGACGAGCGGTACAGGCTCTCGTCCTCGCCGACCCAGGACAGGGTGGCTTCCGCCTGCTCGCCCTCCGCGGCGGCGCGAACGGCGATGCCCGCCTTCGCCCCCATCGTCACCAACCGCGTGAAGACCGCGCTGGACAGTTCGTCCGTGGCGTCGTAGGCGACGCGGAGGACGGCGGCGCGATCCTCGAGCGCGGAGCGCGCGGCATCCGGATCCGCCGAGGTTCCGGGTGCGTTGTTCCCCGAGGTGAGGTCGTTGTAGAGCTGCCCCGTGGCCGGGGAGGAGAGGAAGGACTGCAGCGGTCGCGCATCGGGGCGGACCTTCTGCAGGAGCTCTTTGACGAGGGCGTCGCGGTCGAGCGACAGCGTGACGGCCTGTCGGAGGTCGGCCGGCGTGCCGTCGGCGAAGCGCAATTGCAGAGTCTGCGTGGTGGGGCCGGTCGTGACCTGGACGCCCGCGTCGGTGAGGGACGCGAGCTGCGTGGGGTCGAGGTCGCCGACGTTCGCGACGTCGACCTCGCCCGCAGCCACCGCGGACAGCTGCGACGCGCGATCGGGGAAGAACCGGACCGTGAGTCCGGTCAGCCCGGGATAGTGCGCGCCCTGGTAGTCGTCGCGTCGCTCGAGCGTCAGTGCGTCCGCGCTCACCTCGGAGACCTTCCAGGGACCCGCCGCCACCGCCGACGAGGCGTCGGGCACTCCCCCCGCGGGCGCATCGAACCCGGTGTTCCAGGCCGCGGCGGCCGCCGCGAGGACGGGATTCGGCGTCGCGGGGGCCGCGGGGTCGCCTTCCGCGGTGGTGAGGATCGCCGCCATGAGCTGCTGCACGGTGACGCCCGCCTTCTCGGCGACCACGTGCACGGGTCGATCGAGCATCCACTGACGGTTCCAGTCGGCGAACGGCTCGTCGTAGACGAGGGTGAGCGTGTCTTTGGCGCGGTTCAGACTCGGACGTGCGGTGCGGGCGTTGGGATCGGCCGGCACCGCGGTCTGGAAGTACTGCGTGCCCGAGACGATCCGGCCCTGGTCGTCGTACGTCGCATCGTCGAAGAAGTGCGACGAGACCGCCCACCCGAAGAGGAGGTCGTCCAGGCTCACCGGCGTCCCGTCGGACCAGGTGCGATCGGGGAAGAGCTCGTAGCTGACCGTGAGGGGGTCGCCCTCGACGCGAGTGATGCGCCCCATCCCGTTGTTCGGCACGACCTGCAGGTCTCCGTCGAGCGAACCGAGCCGCTCGTCCAGAAGCGAGGCGACCGCGCGGTTCGCTGCCGTCGCGCCCTGGGTCGTCGCGGGGTTGAAGCTGGTGAAGGAGCCGACCACGCCCACGGTGAGGCTCGTTCGGACCGGCTTCTCAGGCTCGGGGGCCGGCTCGGGGGCGGAGCAGGCGGACAGCCCGAGCGTCGCCACGACCACCAGCGCGGCAGCGCGCAGCAGGCTCCGGGAACGCGTGGTCAATCGAGGTACATGAGACTGGCCAGGGTGCACAGGGGAACCTTACCCAACGCGTGCTGTGCGATTGCCTGTGCGCGCGGGCGGCTCCGCTTCCTCATGGCTGCCAGAGCTCGAGACTGCACCGAGCTCGCGGCCGGACTCGTCGTCGCGGACGCCGCGCTGAGGGCCGACCCGACGGCCCGCGCCATGTCGCTCGTCACGCGGAACGAAGAGGGAGCCTCCGGTCACACGGATATGTGGTGGCCCGTGCAACGTGTCGCGGGGGAAGCGGACGGCCACGCCACGTACGACGGCCGGTTCCGTGAACCACTCTCCGCTCTTCGCGCGCGGGAGGAACGCGACCGCCGCCTGCGTCGGCGGGGAGCCAGGGCCGTCGCCCACTGGAGCTGGGAGGACGTGACTGACGGTGATGCGCTGCGCACACTCCTGAGCCTGACCTCGCGCGGCTCGCGACGCTCCGCGCCCTTGTACGCACGCGCCCGCGAGACGCCGAGACTGCACGTGCGTGACAAGACCGCTGCAGCCTGCAGCAGAGTTGTCAGCGCGATGCCGTCTCGGCGAATCCGGGCGCGGGGAGGCGCGGGCGCAGCCGCAGCCGCAGCCGCAGCCGCAGCCGCAGCCGCAGCCGCAGCGTCAGGCGAACGCCTCCGGAGGCGGGCACGAGCACACCAGGTTGCGGTCGCCGTAGGCCTGGTCGATGCGGCGCACCGGCGGCCAGTACTTGCCGCGGATGAGCGAGCGCACGGGGTACACCGCGGTCTCACGCGAGTACGGGTGCTCCCACTCCCCCACCACGACCGTCTCGGCGGTGTGCGGGGCGTTCACGAGCGGGTTGTCGTCGGCGGGCCACTCCCCCGCCGCGACCGCGAGCGCTTCGTGCTTGATCGCGATCATGGCATCCACGAAGCGGTCGAGCTCGGCGAGGTCCTCGCTCTCGGTCGGCTCTACCATCAGGGTGCCGGCGACCGGGAACGACATCGTGGGCGCGTGGAAGCCGTAGTCGATGAGACGCTTGGCCACGTCGTCGACGGTGACGCCCGTCTGCTCCTTGAGGGGACGCAGGTCGAGGATGCACTCGTGCGCGACGAGTCCGCCCTCGCCGGCGTACAGCACCGGATAGTGCTCACGCAGGCGCGTCGCGATGTAGTTGGCCGAGAGCACCGCGGCGGCCGTCGCCTGGCGCAGGCCTTCGGCGCCCATCATGCGCACGTAGGCCCACGAGATCGGCAGGATGCCGGCGGAGCCGTGCGGGGCGGCCGACACCGGTCCCCCGTCGAACGTTCCGCCGGCGTGCTCGGCGCGCTGCGAGAACGGGTGCGAGGGCAGGAACGGCGCAAGGTGCGCCTTCGCCGCGACCGGACCCACGCCCGGACCTCCGCCGCCGTGCGGGATCGCGAACGTCTTGTGCAGGTTCAGGTGCGAGACGTCGCCCCCGAGGTCGCCGAAGCGGGCGAAGCCGAGCAGGGCGTTGAGGTTCGCGCCGTCGACGTAGACCTGTCCGCCGGCGTCGTGCACGGCCTGCGTGATCTCGAGCACGTCGTGCTCGTACACCCCGTGAGTGGAGGGGTACGTGATCATGAGGGCCGACAGCTCCGCCGCGTGCTGGGCGATCTTCGCGCGCAGGTCGCTGAGGTCGACGTTCCCGGCCTCGTCGCACGCGACGACGACGACCTTCATTCCCGCCAGGATCGCCGAGGCGGCGTTCGTGCCGTGCGCCGACGACGGGATGAGGCACACGGTGCGCGCGGTGTCGCCGTTCGCGAGGTGGTAGCCGCGGATCGCGAGCAGGCCCGCGAGCTCGCCCTGCGACCCGGCGTTCGGCTGCAGCGAGACGGCGTCGTAGCCGGTGACCTCGGCGAGCCAGCGCTCGAGCTGTTCGATCATCTCGAGGTAGCCGCGTACGTCGGCCTCGGGGGCGAACGGGTGCACGCGCGAGAACTCGGGCCACGACACCGCCGCCATCTCGGTCGCCGCGTTGAGCTTCATCGTGCACGAGCCCAGCGGGATCATGCCGCGGTCGAGCGCGTAGTCGCGGTCGGCGAGCGTCTTGAGGTAGCGCATCATCGCGGTCTCGCTGCGGTGACTGTGGAACACCGGGTGCGTGAGGTACTCGTCGTCGCGGTGGAGGGCCTCCTCGACCCCGCGCAGCGCCTCCCCCTCGGACAGTTCCTCGCTCGCGAGACCGAAGGCGTCGAGGATCGCCGAGAGATCGGCATCCGTCGTCGTCTCGTCCACCGACACGCCCACGGTCGCATCGTCCACCCACAGCAGCTGGTAGCCGCGCTCGCGGGCGCGATCGACGACGTCCTGCGCGCGCCCCGGCACGTGTACGCGCACGGTGTCGAAGAAGGCGTCGCTCGCGAGGGTCAGGTCGGACGAGCGGAGAGCGGATGCCAGGGCATCGGCCTTGCGCGCGACCCGCGTCGCGATCGCGCGGAGCCCGTCGGGCCCGTGGTACACCGCGTACATCGCGGCCATGACCGCGAGCAGCACCTGGGCGGTGCAGATGTTCGACGTGGCCTTCTCGCGGCGGATGTGCTGCTCGCGCGTCTGCAGCGACAGGCGGTAGGCGGGGGCGCCCACGGCATCCTGCGACACACCGACGAGGCGGCCGGGCAGCTGACGCTCGAGGCCCGCGCGCACGGCCATGTAGCCGGCGTGGGGTCCGCCGAAGCCGAGCGGCACACCGAAGCGCTGGGTCGTGCCCACCGCGACGTCGGCACCGAGGGAACCGGGCGAGCGCAGCAGGGTCAGGGCGAGTAGGTCGGCGGCGGCCACCACGAGACCGCCCGCGGCGTGCACCGTCTCGGCGACGGCCGAGAAGTCCCAGATGCGACCGGTCGCGCCGGGGTACTGCACGAACGCGCCGAACGCCTCGGGCACATCCCCCGCGTACGAGGTCTCGACGATCCGGATGCCGACGGCCGCGGCGCGGTGGTGCAGCAGCGCCTTGGTCTGCGGAAGGGCGTCGACGTCGACGAGGAAGACGTCGGTCTTGGCCTTGGACGCGCGGCGGGCGACGAGCATGCCCTCGACGACGGCGGTGGACTCGTCCAGCATCGACGCGTTGGCCGTGGCGAGACCGGTCAGGTCGGTCACCATCGTCTGGAAGTTGATGAGCGCCTCGAGGCGCCCCTGCGAGATCTCGGGCTGGTACGGCGTGTACGCGGTGTACCACGAGGGGTTCTCGAGCACGTTCCGCGCGATCACCGACGGCGTGAAGGTGTCGTAGTAGCCGAGACCGATCATCGGGCGGGCGGAGCGGTTGGCGGATGCCAGCTCCCGCAGCTCTGCGAGGGCCTCGGCCTCGGTGGCCGCGGTCGGGATCGCGCTGCTGGCGCGGGCCTGCACGTGGATGGAGGCCGGGACCGCGGTCTCGACGAGCGCCTCGACGCTGTCGTAGCCGACGACCTCGAGCATGTGCGCCTGGGCGTCGGCCCCGATGCCGATGTGGCGGTCCGTGAAGGCCGCCGGGGTCCCGGCATCCGTGCGGGAAGGAAGGACGGCGGTCATGCGGTGAGGTCCTCGTAGGCGGCGCGGTCGAGGAGGTCACCGGGCAGGTCGCCCTCGACGCGGATCTTGATGAGCCAGCCGCCCGCGAAGGGCTCGGCGTTGACCAGCGACGGGTCGTCGACGACGGAGTCGTTGACCTCCACGACCGTGCCGGTGATGGGTGCGTAGAGCTCGCCGACGGACTTGGTCGACTCGATCTCGCCGCAGACGTCGCCCGCCGTGACGGCGGAGTCGGCGCCGGGGAGCTCGACGAAGACGACGTCGCCGAGCTTGTCAGCGGCGAAGTCGGTGATTCCGACGGTGGCGATCGTCGCCCCGTCTTCATCGCTGAGGGCGATCCACTCGTGCTCGGAGGTGTAGCTGAGGGCGGTGAGGTCGGTCATGCGTTTCTCCGGTAGAAGGGAAGGGCGGTGACGGTCGCGGGGATGCGGGTTCCGCGCACGTCGATGGACAGTTCGGTTCCGATGGCGGATGCCGCGGGGGCGACGAACGCCATGGCCACGGGGTGGCCGAGGGTGGGGCTGAGGGCGCCGCTGGTGATCACGCCGACGGTGTCGTCACCGTGCAGCACGGGGTAGCCCGCGCGGCCCGCGCGGCGGCCTTCCGAGACCAGTCCGACGAGCACGGGGGCGTCGGCGGGGCCGGACGAGAGGCCCTCTTTTCCGATGAACCCCTCCTTGTCGACGGCGACGACGCGGCCGAGACCCGCTTGCGCGGGAACGATGTCGCGCGAGAGCTCGTGGCCGTACAGCGGCATACCGGCCTCGAGGCGCAGGGTGTCGCGCGCGGCGAGACCGCACGGCACGAGGCCGCGGTCGGCACCCGCGGCGAGCGCGGCATCCCACAGGGCGGCGGCGTGCGCGGTGGGGATGAGCAGCTCGTACCCGTCTTCGCCGGTGTAGCCCGTGCGGGCGACGAAGAGCGGCGCGCCGTCGAAGGTGCCCTCGGTCCAGGCGTAGTAGCCCAGCTCGTCGAGGGCGGTGCCGGTGATCTCGACACCCGGGGTGGAGCTCAGGATGCCGCGGGCCGCGGGGCCCTGCAGGGCGATGAGGGCGTAATCGTCGGTGACGTCTTCGACCGTGAGGCCGGTGGAGCCGGCGACGAAGGCGAAGGAGCGGGGACCGCTGCCTTCGGAAGGCTCCGGGACCTCGGTTGCGGCAGCGGCGGAGCTTGGCAAGGCATCCGCCGCCGAAGCCCAGGTCGCCTGCGCCGTCTGGAAGGCCGCCGCCACGGCATCCCTGTTGCCCGCATTCGCGATGACGAGGAAGTGCTCGTCGCCGGTGCGATACACGATGACGTCGTCGATGATCCCGCCGCTCGCGGCGAGAACGAGGGAGTACTTGGCCTTGCCCACCTTCATGGTCGACAGTCGACCGGCGAGCACGTAGTCGAGGAACCGCGCGGCGAGCGGGCCCGCGACCACGAACTCGGCCATGTGCGAGATGTCGAAGAGCCCGGCGGCCTGACGCACGGCGTGATGCTCGGCGAGGTCGGAGGTGTAACGCACGGGCATGTTCCAGCCGCCGAAGTCGGTGAACGAGGCGCCGAGGGCCTCGTGCCGATCGTGCAGCGGCGACGTGCGCGGTGGAGCGGGGGTTTCGGTCATGAGTTCTGCCGTTCGCGATGACGGTCAGACGCCGGTCGGCGCCTGAAGAACTCCCCCTCTGTCATGGGCCTGAGAGTTTCGCCCGCACGCCCCGTTCGGGGGACGCGGGCTTTCACCGTCGGCGGATCCGGCGCGGTGCACCCGAATCACTTTCCAGAGTGGCCCGATCGACGCGGTACGCGTACCTGAGAGATTGGCGGGGAGGCTTGCTCCTTCGGTGCCCGGCTGCGTTCGCCGGAGCTCTCCCGCATCGATCATGGGGCCGGTGTGGACTTGTGGGGTCAGCCTAGCGGGTGGGGGCGCGGGGCACAGCCCGCGCTCGGGGAATCAGTAGGAGCCGCCGGGCCAGACGTCGTCGGAGAGGCGGATGCAGGGGGAGCCTGAATCGACGTCGAGTTCAGCCCGAGATCTGATGTATCGAACGACCCACACGGATTGATCCGCGCCGCTGAGGGTCACAAGCAAGTCGCCCTGGTCCTCTCGCCGGCTGACGCGAAGATCGTCTCGACCCGCAAAGCCGTCGGCAATCGCCCCGATGACGTCCTCGGGGGGCGGATCACCGACGATGGTCGCTGTCAGTCCGCCTGCCCATTGTCTTGCGCCGTCTCGAGAGCAAGACAGGAGCGCGCCCTTCTCCTGCTGCTCGATGCTCGTCGCAACGCCCTGTGGCAGCATCTGCACGATCTCGCGCTCGATGTCTTGCGCGAGCGTCTTGGCCTCATCCAGCGACATCTGCTCATCTACGAGTCCCGAGGAGCCGCTGCAGCCCGTGAGACTCACAGCCAGGATGAGCGGGATACACACCGCCGACACGGCGAACCGCCTCATTCGTAAACCTTCTTCCGGAAGTCATTCAGGGGACCGATGTTGTCCTCGCGGACCCCGGCGATCAGATTGTGGTTCGCCAACGGGGAGAGAGACACACGCAGCGAGGGTCCATCCGGGTCGACGAACGGAGCGAGATCGCCACCGAGCGGCACATCGACATCGGTCGACCTCTCGTAGAGGTGACTCTCGAAAGCCGGAAGAGTGTCAGGCGCTCGTCCCGCGGTGACCAGCAACGCGTCTTGAGCGATGGACAGCGCGTCCGTGTAGCTCCAGTGCGCGTAGCTCGTCGAAGCGTTCGGCGTCCACCCGTCGGAGACCCACGCACCTGACAGCGAGTGCACCTGGTCGTAGCGCGCGCCGCGCATCTCCGAGGCCGCGATAGGCACGAGCCCCCAGCTGTGCCCCGCTGCGAGGCGCAGTCCGTGGGTGAGACCCGGGTCACTCGACACCTCTCCCTGGAATCGAGCGAGCGCCTCGCCCGCGGGAGCAGCCCGATCGGGGTCGTTCGCCTCGAGGAGACCGATCGCGAATCCCGCCTGCCCCGGATACTGATCGTCACCCGGGAAGTCGGTGCCCTTCCACACGAACGCAACCATCCCGCTGTCTTGATCCGTCATCCACTGCGCGACCCCCTGCACCTCGGCTCGGTAGAAGCTGTCCACCCTCGTGAACGTTCCGGGAACGTAGGTCAGGATCCTCGTCGTCCCCGGCCCCGGCGTGCCGAACATCTCGACGATGCGATCGTCCGCGGGCTCGTAGAGGTACAGCTGGACATCGCCGTTCGCCACCCCGCGGAGATAGTCGCGCTCGACACGTAGCCGAGCAACCACAGCCCGCCGATCCGCCTGCAGATCGGCAGTCGCGCCCTCTTCGAGGACACGCTCCCACCCGGACAACTCATCCTCGACCCCGCGAAGTCGCGCCCGCGCGCTCACCCGATTCGCCGCGACCCGGTCGAGCGGCGGAACACCGCCCAGAGACCCGATGAGGGCTGGTGCGCCGTCGATGAGCGCGGCAACGGCGCCCAGCGGCAGGGTTTCCCACCAGGCGCGGACGATCTCGGGCGACGGCGGATGCGTCCGCAGACGTTCCTCCCACTCGGGGTGGGCGGAGAGCAGGCGCGCGACGCGGGACGGGTCCGCGCGCACCAGCGCCACGAGAGGGGCCAGCACCGCGTCCCCGGCCATCGCCTGCGTGCGCGCGATCCACGTCCAGCGCGGGCCGGGCGGCGGCGGCGCGGCATCCGGGATCGTGACGCCCCACGACGGCGGAGGAGTGATCGCCCCGAGGTCCGAGCACGCTCGCTCGAGGCGCTCTTCGACGTCGGACACGAACCGGTCGATCTGCGCCTCCCGCTCCATCGCGCGTTCGCGGTCTTCGATCCCGCGCGATGGGCCGAGGAAGCCCTCGGCGTCATCGACGAGCCCCCGCCGTCGCATCGCGAGCCACATCATGTCTTCCGCAAGCTGGTCCATGAGGTCGGCGGCACGGACCAACGCTTCGCACACATCCGCGCTGACGAGCGTCAGGGGCTTCATCTTGGTGCTGAGCTCCTCCGTTTCCGGCGCCGTGTAGACGGCTTCGAGGCCGTCCCACGCCGACACCACCTCAGCCCCGGCCGCGGGGAGGGCGCCCGCACAGACACGCAGCTGATCGGCGGCGCGAGACAACTCGCCGAAGTCCACGGGCAGCTCGGGAACATCTCCGACGTGCGTCCTCATGCGACTCGCCACCGCCCGGTCCCCCGCCGCGCGGCAGCATGATCGGCGTTGACGGCCATGACGGCGTCGGCGCGGCAGTACTCCGCGACCGCCTGCTCCGCCCCCGCGAGCACCCCTCCGGCGTATGCGAGGAGCCCGCCAGCCTTCGCCTCCCACGGGTCCATCGCCCCGGCGAACCCGCGAGAGAGCTCCGGCGTCGGGGCAACGGCATCCCGAATCGCCTGAAGAGCATGGACGACGGAGCCGACCGCACTCGTCAGCTCGTCGAGCGAACGCGACGTGATGCCCGCGAGGTCGAGGAACCCCGGAACGTCGATCGCGTATCGGTCCGTCATCCGCGAGACGGTAGTCGGCCGCGACGGAGCGCCCGGAAATCCCTCCACAGCCGCCGACCTGGTGAGGAGAAGTCGGCGAGGAACCTCAGCGTGGTTTGCAGGCTCCGGATGCCACCGGCGTCGACAACGATCCCAGCTGCGCCATCACGGGCTCGAGTTCGGCGGGCGTCATCGCATACCCGACGTTGTCGTCGGTGTCGGAGCGGGCGAAGACGACTCCGGCGACATCACCCGACGGAGTGAGCAACGGTCCGCCGGAGTTGCCCGGCCGTACGACCGCGGCGAGCGCGTAGATCTCGCGCGGGCTCGACTGGCCGTCGTAGATGTCGGGCACGGGGACGCTGCCCACCGACAGGACCTGCGCGCTGCCCGAGGTGAAGGGGCCGCCGTAGGGGTAGCCCTGCACGACGGCGGCCGCTCCGACCTCGAGCGGGGAGACGACGGGGAGGGGCGTGGCATCCAGTCCGTCGACGGCGACGACGGCGAGATCATCCGTGGGATCGAAGTAGACCACTCGGCCCTCTCGCGCCGGCTGGCCCGGGAGCTCGACGAGCGGCGTGTCGACGCCCGCGACGACGTGCGCGTTCGTGATGACGCGTCCGTCGCCCGCCACGAAACCGGACCCGCTCGAGGTGATGCCGCAGGCGTAGGCGGTACCCGAGATCCGCGCGACGGACTGAGCCGCCTCGGTCAGGGCGGGATCGTCCAACGCGATGTCGGGTGCGGTGGGGACCGGTCCGATCTGGATCAGCTGTCCGAGACGAGGGATGCCGTCGGCGAGCACGGTTCCACGCAGCTGCGCGATCGCCGCCTGCAGGGGGGCGGGGGTGACGTCGTCGATGGTCCGTACGACGGCGGACGATCCGAGCGCGGCGGAGATCACCGGCATGCCGGCGGGGACGAGCGAACCCGACACGAACGAGATCGCGAGGGCCGCGGCGGCGACGTTGACGACCCCACCCAGGAGCCGCTCCGGAATGCGCAGCTTGATGCGGTCGGCCCCCCGCCGGAAGATCTGCCCCACGGCGCTGCCGAGTCCGGCGCCGAGAAGGAGCAGCAGGACGCCGGCCCCGACCATGGCCGGTCCGCGCCAGGCCGGTTCGGCGACCCACTGTCCAACGAAGGGCGTCACCCAGAAGGCGGCGACGGCGCCGAGCGCGAGTCCGGCGAAGAAGCCGATCGTGGCGAGGAAGCCGCGCGACAGCCCCACGAGAAGAGCGATCGCCAACACGACGATCAGCACGATGTCGACGACCGGCATCCGCACCTCCTGAATCCCTCCGAGGCTAGGACGCACATCTGGGAGAACGCTTTCGACGCCGCGCCCCGACCCCGATGAACGCCGTTCGTGTCGAGACACTCCGCACCTCGCCGTGACTTGGGAGAATCAGCGTTCCTCGCGGGCGAGCCGACGCCGTCGTGCGGGGATTCGCCCTTCAGGTCCGAATGACACTAAGATCGATGACGGAGATATGGTCACCATGACACGAACCTCGGACCCCGAAACCCGCGACGCCGGCGTGCGCGTCGCGGTGTCGACCGTGATCTTCAGCGTGCGACGCGATGCGCACGACGAGCCCGTCCTCTCGCTCCCCCTCGTCCGCCGCACGAGGGACCCTTTCGACGGACGCTGGGCACTGCCGGGCGGGTGGCTCGACCCGACCGAGGAGCTCGACACCGCGGCATCCCGCACCCTCGCCGAGACGACCGGACTCACGCCCAGCTACCTCGAGCAGCTCTACGCCTTCGGCGCCGTCGACCGCTCCCCCACGCGTGTCGTGTCGATCGTCTATTGGGCGCTGCTTCGCTCCGACGAGGTCGACGCGCAGGTGGCCGCCCACGCGCGCGAGGGCGACGCTCCCGAGAACGTCGAGTGGTTCGACGCGACCGATCTGCCGGCACTCGCCTTCGACCACAACCACATCGTCGAGTACACGCTGTGGCGTCTGCGCAACAAGGTCGGCTACAGCCGCATCGCGCACGGTCTGCTCCCCGATGAGTTCACGCTCGCCGATCTCCGCGAGGTGAACGAGACGATCCTCGGAAAGCGTCTGGACCCGGCGAACTTCCGCCGCCAGGTCGACACCTCCAACACCCTCATCCCGACCGAACGCTTCCGCACCGGAAGCCACCGCCCCGCCCGCCTGTACCGCTACAACCGCGATGTGGAGCTCGCCGACCGCGGCCCGCTCCCTTCCCGTCACTGATCGGAACGCCCATGTCCGCCACCCTCATCACCCTGCAGCCGCGCCCCGCGATCGACCCCAGCGTCGACCACGCGATCCAGGCGATCGTCTCCGGCGCCTCGACCGACGCCACCTGCACGACCGACCTCGCCGTGGGCCCCTGGGACTTCGACACCCGCCCCGGGTACGGGCCGGGATCGTCGATGGGCGACGTCATCCCCGCGGGGGCTCCGCGCCAGGGCGAACTCCCGCAGGCCTACCGCGACGCCACCGACGACGAGCTCGACGCCCGCATCCGCGCGGCGAAAGCGACCCTCGGCGACCGTGTGGTCGTGCTCGGGCACTTCTACCAGCGCGAAGAGGTCGTGCGCCACGCCGACTACGTGGGCGACTCGTTCCAGCTCGCGAACGCCGCGAAGGAGCGTCCCGAGGCCGAGGCCATCGTCTTCTGCGGCGTGCACTTCATGGCCGAGACCGCCGATCTGCTCTCCCGTCCCGAGCAGGCCGTGATCCTGCCGAACCTCGCCGCGGGCTGTTCGATGGCCGACATGGCCGACATCGACCAGGTCGAGGAGTGCTGGGAGCAGCTCGGCGACGTGCTCGGCGATCTCGAGACCCCGGATGCCGAGGGCCTGCTGCCCGTGATCCCGGTGACGTACATGAACTCGAGCGCCGCCATCAAGGGCTTCGTCGGCCGTCACGGCGGGATCGTCTGCACCTCCTCCAACGCCCGCACCGTGCTGGAGTGGGCGTTCGCGCGCGGTCGCCGGGTGCTCTTCTTCCCCGACCAGCACCTCGGTCGCAACACCGCCAAGGCCATGGGCGTGCCGCTCGAGCAGATGCCGATGTGGAACCCGCGCAAGGCCCTCGGCGGCTCGACCGCGGAGCAGCTCGCGGACAGCCGCGTCATCCTGTGGCACGGCTTCTGCTCGGTGCACCGCCGGTTCACGGTCGACCAGATCGACAAAGCCCGCGCCGAGCACCCCGGCGTGCGCGTGATCGTGCACCCCGAGTGCCCCATGGACGTGGTGGATGCCGCCGACGAGGCGGGTTCGACCGACATCATCCGCAAGGCCATCGCCGCGGCGACCGAACCCACGACCTTCGCGATCGGTACCGAGATCAACCTGGTCCAGCGTCTCGCCGCACAGTACCCGCAGCACGAGATCTTCTGCCTCGACCCCGTCGTCTGCCCCTGCTCGACGATGTACCGCATCCACCCGGGCTACCTCGCGTGGGTGCTCGAATCGCTCGTCGCGGGCGAGGTCGTCAACCGGATCACGGTTCCGGCCGATGTCGCGGAGCCCGCGACCGTGGCCCTCGAGCGCATGCTCGCCGCCAAGCCGAACGGCGCGGTGAAATGACCACCGTCGTCGTGGTGGGAAGCGGCATCGCCGGTCTCACGGCGGCGCTGCACGCTCACGAGGCAGGATGCCGCGTCACCGTCGTCACCAAGGGCGCCCTGCCCGACACCAACACGCGGTGGGCGCAGGGCGGGATCGCCGCCGTGACCGATCGGGCGGACACCGTCTCCTCGCACGCGGCCGACACCATGACGGCGGGCGCGGGGCTGAACGACCCCGCCGCGGTGGACGTGCTCGTGGGCGAGGGCCCTGCGCGCATCGCCGAGCTCGTCGCGCGCGGCGTGGCGTTCGACCGCACCGCCGACGGGGAGTTCTCGCGCGGGCTGGAGGCCGCCCACGCCGTGCCGCGCGTCCTGCACGCCGGAGGGGACGCGACCGGTGCAGAGATCCAGGCCGCGCTCGGGGCGGCCGTGCGCGCCGCAGGGATCCCCGTGCGCGAGCACGCCGTGCTACGCGATCTGCGTCTCACGGGCGGCCGCATCGTCGGTGTCGAGCTCGACGACGGCGAACGCCTCGACGCCGACGCTGTCATCCTGGCGACAGGAGGCGCCGGTCAGCTCTACGCCCACACGACGAACCCGGCCGGTGCGACCGGAGACGGCATCGCCGCGGCCCTGCGCGCCGGGGCCGCGGTCGCCGACCTGGAGTTCGTCCAGTTCCACCCCACCGCCCTCGCCGTGGGCGCCCCCTTCCTCGTCTCCGAAGCGGTGCGCGGAGAAGGTGCCGTCCTGATCGACGACACCGGGCGCCGCTTCGCCTTCGACGCGCACCCCGACGGCGAGCTCGCGCCCCGCGACGTCGTCGCTCGCGCGAACGCCCGGGCGATGGCCGCTCAGGACGGCCACCCGGTGCGACTGGATGCCACCGCCCTGGGCGCCGACCGGCTCGCGCAGCGCTTCCCCACGATCGACGCGGCCGTGCGCGAGCGCGGTCTGGACTGGGCGCGCGAGCCGATCCCCGTGACCCCGGCGGCGCACTACCTCATGGGCGGCGTCGTCACCGATCTCGACGGGCGGACCACGGTGCCGGGACTGTACGCGGTGGGCGAGACGGCGCGTACCGGCGTGCACGGCGCGAACAGGTTGGCATCCAATTCCCTGCTCGAAGGAGCCGTGTTCGGAGCTCGCGCCGGCGATGCCGTCGCCCGCGACCGGGGCTGGTCGATCGCGCCGGCGGAACGGCAGGAGGAGATCGCGCCGAGGGTCGCGATCGACGCGCCGCCGTTCTCCCGGGCGGCGCTTCAGCAGCTCATGTGGGCCGAGGCCGGGCTGGTCCGCGAAGCCGAGGGGCTCGCCCGCGCCGCCGCGGTGCTCGCGGCGTGGAGCGCCGACACGTCCCCGCGATCGGTCGAGGACGCGAACCTCCTGCTGGTCGCGAGCGAGGTCGTCGCGGCGGCCCGTGCCCGCGAGGGATCCGTGGGCGCCCACTTCCGCTCGGACGCCCCGGTCTCCGCGCCCTCGCGTCCCTCGCTGTCCGCACCCGCGGACGACACCGACGTCATCCCCGCTTCACCGGAGGTCCTCTCATGCTGACCCGCGCCACCATCGATCGCGTCGTCGCCGCCGCGCTCGAGGAAGACGCCCCCTGGGGCGACCTGACGAGCGAGGCCCTCATTCCCGCGGATGCCACCGCGCGCGCCGAGCTCGTCGCCCGCGTCGACGGGGTGTTCAGCGGAGCGGCCGTGTTCGCCGCGGCTTTCTCGCTCACCGATCCGTCCGTCGTGGTCGACCAGCGCATCGGCGACGGGGAGCGCTTCGGCCCCGGCGACACGATCGCGGTGGTCACCGGACCCGCGCGCGCGGTGCTGACGGCCGAGCGCATCGGGCTGAACTTCGTGCAGCGCATGTCCGGGATTGCGACCCTGACCCATCGGTACGTGTCCGAGGTGGCGCACACGGGAGCGCGCATCGTCGACACCCGCAAGACCACGCCCGGCCTGCGCGCGATCGAGCGACAGGCCGTCCGCGACGGCGGAGGGCACAATCACCGGTTCTCGCTCTCCGACGCGGTGATGGCGAAGGACAATCACCTCGCGGTCCTCACGGCGAGCGGTCTCTCGGTCACGCAGGCGCTCGAGAGCGCGATCGCCCGCCTCCCCCACACCACGCACGTCGAGGTGGAGGTCGACCGTCTCGACCAGATCGACGCGGTCCTCGCCGCCGGGGTCGGCACGATCATGCTCGACAACTTCTCACTCGACGACCTCCGCGTCGGCGTCGCCCGCATCGCCGGGGCCGCCCAGGTCGAGGCCTCGGGCGGGGTGACGCTCGAGACGGTCCGCGCGATCGCCGAGACGGGGGTCGACGTCATCTCGGTCGGCGCCCTCACCCACTCGGCGCCCGCCCTCGATCTGGGCCTGGACATCCGCATCGAGACGGCGTGACGCTCTACCTCGACAACGCCGCCACGACCCCCGTGCGCCCCGAGGTGCTCGAGGCGATGGCACCGTACCTCACGCGCTTCTTCGGCAACCCGTCCAGCCATCACGAAGTCGGCGAGGCCGCGGCATCCGCCCTCGACGACGCTCGCGCGCGCGTCGCCGCCGTGCTCGGGATGCGCACGAGCGACGTGATGTTCACCTCCGGCGGCACGGAGTCAAACAACGCGGCGATCAAGGGCATCGTGCTCGGCTCGGGCCGGAGACACCTCGTGACCACGGCGATCGAGCACGAGTCGGTGCTCGCGTCCGCCGACTACCTCGCGCGGCTGCACGGGGTCGAGGTGGTGCACGCTCCCGTCGACGGCACGGGCACGCTGACGCCTGCCGCCCTCTCCGGCGTGCTCCGCGACGACACCGCGCTGGTGAGCGTCGGCTACGCGAACAACGAGGTCGGCACGATCCAGGATGCCGCCGCCCTCGCGGACGCGGCTCACGCGCGCGGTGTACCGCTGCACCTCGACGCGGTGCAGGCCGCGGGGTGGCTCCCCCTGTCCGGGACGGGAGCGGATGCCGTCACCGTGGCCGGACACAAGATCGGCGCCCCCAAGGGCACAGGGATCCTCGCGGTACGCGGGCGACTGCCGTTCGAGCCGCTCCTGCACGGCGGGGGCCAGGAGCGCGGGCGCCGCTCGGGCACCCCCGACGTCGCGGGAGCGGTGGCCATCGCGCGCGCGCTCGAACTCGCCGAGGCGGAGCGTTCCGAAGAGGTGGAGCGCGTGTCGGCGATCCGCGACGCGTTCATCGCCCGTGTTCTCGCCCTCGTTCCGGGCGCGCGGGTCACCGGTCACCCCGAGCATCGCCTGCCGGGGACCGCGAGCTTCGTCTTCCCGGGCACGAACGGCGAGACCGTGCTCCTGGAGCTCGAGCGGCGCGGGGTCGTCTCGTCCAGCGGATCCGCGTGCGCCGCGGGCAACGACGAGGCCTCGCACGTACTCCTCGCCCTCGGGATCGCCCACGACGACGCGCGCACCGCCGTCCGGTTCACCCTCCCCCACGGGCTGACGGCTTCCTTGGAACCGGTCGCGGATGCGGTCGCGGCCGCCGTATCCGCCGTAGGATCGCGCGGGTGAGCACCACCGGCGTGACCGTCATCGTTCCCGGCTTCAACGTCGCCGACTACGCCGAGGAGGCGCTCGACTCCCTCCGCGCGCAGACGCACGAGCACTGGAGCGCCGTGCTCGTCGACGACGCCTCGACCGACGACACACGGCACCTCTTCGCCGATGCGGCGGCCGCCGACCCGCGGTTCCAGGTCGTCCGGCACGAGACCCAGCGCGGCCTCGGTGCCGCCCGGAACACCGGGCTCGCCGCGGTGCAGACGACGTACACCGCCTTCCTCGACGCCGACGACCGGCTGCGTCCCGACGCTCTCACCCGTCTCGCCGACACGCTCGACCGAACGGGCAGCGATCTCGTCGTCGGCGCGTACGTGCGTCTGCGTCCGGATGCCGAGGGTCCGGGATACACCGCGGGCCAGGTGCAGCCCTGGGTAGCGGCCGCCACCGCCCCGGCGCGGGAGCGGACGTCGCTGACCGCGCACCCCGTGGCATCCGGCAACATCGTCGCGTGGTCGAAACTGAGCCGCACCGCGTTCTGGCGCGCCCACGACCTGCGATTCCCCGAGGGGCGCTACTACGAGGACCAGGTGCTGGCGCAGCGGATGTACACGCTCGCCGAGGCGTTCGACGTGATTCCGGACGTGATCGTCGAGTGGCGGCAGCGCCGCGACGGCGGCTCGATCACGCAGCGGCTCGGTGAGCTCGACGTGCTGCGGGACTACCTCGAGGCTCTCGGCGAGGGCATCGCGGTACTCCGCGCCGCCGGGGCGGACGCCGCGGTCGTCGAGCGGGGAGCTCTGATCCGGACGCTCGATCTCCCGCCGCTCATCCGGATCGCCGAGACGCATCCCGATCCGGCGTACCGCATCGCTCTCGAGACGTTCGTGGAGACGCTGCCGAGCTGACGTCGCGCCCCACCGCGCGGCCTCCGCGACGAAGAGTATCGATGACGTCGACTACCGGGGCCCGCGACCGGGCGAAGAGGTGAGAGCCTACGCCGGTGCCTCGTCGGCCCGCCGCGCGGGCAATGCGGCGCGGGCGAGACCTGCGGCATCGTGCTCCTCCTCGGCGAGGACGAACGACGCGGCGAGCTGCTCCGCCGCGAGGCTTGCGTACAGCCCTCCCGCCGCGAGCAACTCGGCGTGCGTGCCCGACTCGACGATGCGCCCCGCATCGACCACGTGGATCCGGTCGGCACCGATCACCGTCGACAGGCGGTGCGCGATCGACAGGGTCGTGCGACCGTGGGACGCGGTCTCGAGCGCCTCCTGCACGATGCGTTCCGAGACCGTGTCGAGAGCACTCGTCGCCTCGTCGAGCAGCAGGACCGGCGGGTCCTTCAACAGCACGCGCGCGATCGCGATGCGCTGCTTCTCCCCGCCGGACAGCCGGTACCCGCGCTCGCCGACCACGGTGTCGTAGCCGGCCTCGAAGCCGACGATCACGTGGTGGATGTTCGCGGCCCGGCACGCGGCCTCGATCTCCTCATCGCTCGCCTCGGGCCGGGCGTAGCGGAGGTTCTCGCGCACGGTGGCGTGGAAGAGATACGTCTCCTGCGAGACGATGCCGATCTCGTCGATGATCGAGGCCTGCTCGAGCGTGCGGACGTCCGCCCCGGAGAACAGCACCGCCCCGCCACTGGCCTCGTACATCCGCGGCGTGAGGTAGAGGATCGTCGTCTTGCCCGCACCCGACGGCCCGACGAACGCGACATGCTGCCCCGGCTCGACGGTGAACGAGACCCCGTCGAGAGTCGGCCGCGTGTGCGCGGGGGCGTCGGGATACCGGAACTCGACGTCGCGGAACTCGATGCGACCGAGAGGCCCGGGCGCCGCGGAGACGGGCAGCGCTTCGGGCGCGTCGACGATGGCGGGGCGCAGATCGAGGTACTCGAAGATGCGGGCGAACAGCGCGGACGAGGTCTGCACGTCGAGCGCCACGCGCATGAGGCCCATCAGGGGCATCAGCAGCCGCGCCTGCACGGTCGTGAAGGCGACGATGGTGCCGGCGGTGATGGCTCCGGTTCCGCCGGCGATGAGGAACCCTGCGACGAGGTAGATGACCGCCGGCACGCTCGACATGATGACCTGCACCACCGCGAAGAAGCCCTGACCGCTCATCGCCCGCCGCACCTGCAGGTGCACCTGGTTGTCGTTCTCGGCATCGAACCGCGCCGATTCGGTGCGCTGACGGTTGAAGGACTTCGAGAGCAGGATGCCGGACACGCTCAGGGTCTCCTGCGTGATCGCGGACAGCTCCGACAGGGACTCCTGCGTCTCACCCGCGATGCGCGCGCGCACCTGGCCGACCCGGCGCTGGACGAAGATGAGGAACGGCATGAGCGCCACGGCGATGAGCGTGAGGCGCCAGTCGATCAGGATCATCGCCACGAGCGAGGCGATGACGGTGACCGCGTTGCCGAGGATGCTGGTGACCGTGTTCGTGAGGACGCCGGACACACCCCCGACGTCGTTCTGCAACCGCGACTGGATCACGCCCGTCTTCGTGCGGGTGAAGAACCCCAGCTCCATCGCCTGGAGATGTTCGAAGAGCCGCGTACGCAGGTCGCCGGTCACGCGGTTCCCGACGGTGGCGGTGAACCAGGTCTGCGCGACGTTGAGCGCCGCCGAGAAGAGGAACAGCACGATCATGACGCTCACGAGGATCGCGAGCAGCCGCAGATCAGGCGCCGAGCCGTCGATCGGGAAGAGCGCGTCGTCGAAGATGCGCTGCACCAACAGGGGCGGGATGACCCCCACCGCGGAGGCGAGGATCACCAACAGGACGGTCAGTGCGATCCGTCCCCGGTACGGCCGGAACAGCTCGACGACGCGACGACCGAGGTCGGCGACGCGCGGCGCCTGGGCGTTGCGACGACGTTGCTCGGCGGCATCGACACCGCGGAACATGCTTCCGCCAACTCCACCTGGGCCCATGCGGGCCAGCCTACGTCCGCCCACGGACCCCGGCGCCCCCGCGCGGCGGCGACGGAACCGGCGGGTCCGCTCCCCCGGCATCCGTTCCGCGAAAATCTTCTCGACGGTGGAATATCTCTGCGGCACGCGCCGTTGGGTCGGAGGAACGTCGCCGCTCTGGCGCCACGAAGCCCCCCGCACGCAAAGGACCTCGTCATGGCCGCCACCGGCACCACCGTCGCCTCTCCCCCCGACACCTCCGGCGTCACGCCCGCGCAGAGCCGGGTGATCTGGCTGCTCCTGACGGCGGCGTTCGTCGCCATGCTGAACGAGACGACGATGAACGTCGCGATCCCGTTCCTCATCCGCGACCTCGACATCACGGCCGTCTCCGCCCAGTGGCTCACCACGGCGTTCATGCTGACCATGGCCGTCGTCATCCCGATCACGGGCTTCCTGCTGCAGCGTTTCACCACGCGCCAGGTCTTCATCACCGCGATGACGCTGTTCTCGACCGGAACCCTCGTGGCCTTCCTCTCGCCGGGCTTCGAACTGCTCGTCGTGGCGCGCGTCATCCAGGCGTCCGGCACCGCGATCATGATGCCGTTGCTGATGACGACCATCATGACCATCGTGCCGCCGCAGCACCGCGGCCGCATGATGGGCCGGGTCAGCATCGTCATGGCGCTCGCGCCGGCCATCGGACCGACGATGTCCGGACTCGTCCTGCAGTCGCTCGGCTGGCACTGGATCTTCGGCATCGTCCTGCCCATCGCCCTCGTGTCGCTGTTCATGGGCGCACGGTGGATCCACAACCTCGGCGAGACGCGCACCGCGCCGATCGACGTGACCTCCGTGATCCTGTCGGCACTCGGATTCGGCGGCCTGGTCTTCGGCCTCAGCCAGATCGGCGGCGGACACGGCGGAGACCCGGATGCCGCCACCACCTCGCTCGTGACCCTCATCGCTTCCCTGACGATCGGCGTGGTCGGCCTGGGTGCCTTCATCTGGCGCCAGCTGCGCCTCCAGCGCACGGACTCCGCCCTGCTCGACCTGCGTGTCTTCCGCTCGCGCGCCTTCACGCTGACCGTCGCGCAGCTGGGCGTGATGTCGCTGGCGTTCTTCGGGGCGATCACGCTGCTGCCGCTCTACCTGCAGACGGTGCTCGGCAAGTCCCCGCTCGAGACCGGGCTCGCGGTGCTGCCCGGTTCGCTCGTCATGGGCCTCGCGGGCCCGGTGATCGGGCGCATCTACGACCGCTTCGGCACGCAGGTGCTCCTGGTGCCCGGCGCCGTCATCGTCAGCGGCACGCTGTGGTTCTACACGACCGTCGGGACCGAAACGCCGTTCGCTCTGCTCGTCGTCGTCCAGACCGTCATGATGATCGGGCTCGCGCTCTCGTTCACGCCGCTGTTCACGGCCTCCCTCGGTTCCCTGGAACCGCGGTTCTACTCATACGGCTCGGCCGTCGTCGGAACCGTGCAGCAGGTCGCCGGAGCGGCCGGCATCGCGCTGCTCATCACGGTGATGTCGTCGGTGTCGGCGGCGAGCGGCGAGGGACTGGAGGCGGATGCCGCGGGCACGCGTACCGCGTTCCTGATCGCTGCGATCATCTCGCTCCCGCTGATCGTGGGAGCATTCGTCATCCGCAAGCCCGCGGATCAGATCGAGGGTTCCGCCCCGCTCGCGCACTGAGGCGAGCCGGGCCATCCGCGCGCGTCAGAGCGAGCAGGAACCGCCACCGCAGCACTGCGCTGCGGGGCGGGAGGACTCTTCCGCCGTGTCGCCGGGACCGTTCAGCAGGGTGAGAACGGGCTTCGGGGCGGAGGTCGTGTCAGACGTGGTGTCACCGGACATGCGCTCCATGCTACGCCCGCGGGCGCGCGACGGGGCCGCGCGCTAACGCCGTGCTCCGGCATCCGCAACCCCCGTCCCGCGGGGCGGGGTGCTTCATAGCGTGGGAGCGACCCCGATGAAGAAAGAGAGAGTCGAACCATGACCGATCTCAGCGGCAAGCGCGTGGCCTTCCTGCTCACCGACGGCTTCGAGGACAGCGAGCTCACCAGCCCGTGGCAGGCGGTGACCGAGGCGGGCGCCGAGGCCGTCCTCGTCTCGCCGAGCGAAGGGAGCATCACCGGCGAGAAGGGCCACGAACAGCGGGTCGACCTCGCCGTCGGCTCCGCGTCGGCGGACGACTTCGACGCCCTCGTCCTTCCCGGCGGCGTCCAGAACGCGGACGACATCCGCATCGTGAAGGATGCCGTGTCCTTCACCCGTGACTTCTTCGCGCAGCACAAGCCGGTCGCCGTCATCTGCCACGGCGGCTGGATCCTGACCGAGGCCGACGTGCTGAAGGGACGGACGCTCACCAGCTACCCCACCCTCCAGACCGACCTGCGCAACGCGGGCGCGACCTGGGTCGACGAAGAGGTCCACGTCGACCAGGGTCTGGTCTCGAGCCGCAACCCCGACGACCTGCCCGCGTTCACGGCGAAGCTCGTCGAAGAGGTCGCCGAGGGGCGTCACTCCGGGCAGACCGTCTGACTGTTCCCTGTCGGAGAGGCCTCGCACCACGGTGCGGGGCCTTTCTGCTCAGGCTCCGGCGCCGGGGAGCACCTGGCAGGAGGGGCACCACTGGCCGGCACCCTTCGTGCCCGGGATGTCCTCGATCACGCCGTCCCCCTCGGGACACGGCTCGCCCGTTCGGCCGTGGACGAGCATCGACGCCACCTTCGCGGCCTTCTGGTCCGCGATCGGCACCCCTCGTCGGGCGATCACCGCCGACGTCAGCGTGTCATGCAGCGCGAGATGCAGCCGCGTGATGTCGTCCTCGCTCAGCGATGCGGCGTGGGCGGTCGGCGCGAGCCGGGCGGCGTACAGGATCTCGTCGGAGTAGGCGTTGCCGATCCCCGCGAGCGTCTCCTGCTCCTGGAGCAGCGCCTTGAGCTGCTTCCGTCGTCTGCCGAGAGCCGCCGCGAGCATCTCCCGCGAGTACGCGGGATCGATGGCATCCGGCCCCAGCTTCGCCACCGCCGGCACGTCATCGGGGGCATCGACGACGTGGAGCTGCATCGAGAGCCACTCCCCCGCATCGGTCAGCCCCAGGATGCCGTGATCAAAGACGACACGGGCGATCTCGGGTGCGGGTGACCCGGCGTCCGCCTCTCCCGTGTCGCGCCACGTCGCCCAGCCCGCGCGGCCGAAGCCGATCCCCAGGTGCACTCCCTCGAGGTCGAGGTCGAGGTGCTTCCCGTGCCGCGTCGCGCCGGTGAGCGTCCGGCCCTCCAGTTCGGTGAGCGGTCGTCCCCGCGTCTTCAGCGCGCGGCCCTCGACGAGGTCGACCTCGCGGACCGGGTGACCGGCGAGGCGCTCACGCAGGAACAGCGTGAGCGCCTCGACTTCAGGGGCCTCGGGCATGGGGACCCGGTCAGACCTCGGCCTCGGGCGCAGCCGGAGGCGTGGTCGGAGCGGGGTACGACGGCGCGGAGGCCGGGGCCCTCTCGCCGGTGCGCTGGGCGGTCGCGAACGCGTCCGCCACCGCACGGCCCTGGATGATCTGCGTCAGGTCGATGCCGGTCGCCGCCTTCACCGCCTCGAAGGACGAGCGCAGGCCCGTCGCCGACTCGGTCGCGAGGTGACCGCTCGCGCCCTCGCCGCCGAGCACGGTGACGTTGCCGACACGGTCGTACCCCTTGGCGAACTCGGCCATCATCGGCACCAGCGCCTCGAGCGCGCGCTGGGCGAGCAGAGCCTCCTGGTTCTGCGACAGCGCCTCGGCCTCGGCGCGGATCGCCTCGGCGCGGGCCTCACCGGCCAGGCGCACGGCCTGCGCGTCGGCTTCGGCGCGCACGCGCACGGCGGACGCCTCCTGCTCGGCGATCTGGGCACGCGCCTCGGCCGCCTTGATCTGGGCGTACGCCTCGGCGTCGGCATCCTTTTGACGCTGGTACAGGTCGGCGTCAGCCACGCGGGAGACCTCGGACTCGAGGCGGGCCTGCGTGTTCTGCGCCTCCTGCTGCAGAACCGCCTGACGACGCTCGGCACGGGTGAGGGCCTCAGCCTGCTCGGCCTCGGCGTTGGCACGGCCGACCTCGGCCTTGGCCGCGGCGCTGTTCTTGTCGAGCTTCGTCTGCTCGATGAGGTTCGCCTCGTCCGTGGCGATCTGGCGTGCGCGGATCTCGCGGACCGCGTTGATGCGGGCGACCTCGGCCTCACGCTTCACGCGCTCGACCTCGGTCGCACCGAGGGCGGCGATGTAGCCGTTGCCGTCGGTGACACCCTGGATCTGGAACGAGTCGAGGATCAGGCCCTGCGATGACAGGTCACCCTTGATGCCCTCGGCGATCTGGTCCGACAGACGCTGCCGGTCGCGCATGAGCTCCTCGACGGTGAGCGTCGCGACCACACCGCGCAACGCACCCTCGAGCTGCTCGGTCGTGAACTGCTCGATCGCCTTGTCCTGCGAGGCGAAGCGCTCGGCCGCGCGGCGCACCGACTCGGGGTCGGATCCGATCTTGACCAGTGCCACACCGCTGACATTCACGGTCACACCGTTGGACGACTGCGCCGTCGGCTCCATCTTGATCTGACGAGCGCGCAGCGAGATCATCTCGCCGCGCTGCGTGAGCGGGTTGACGATGGCGCCGCCGCCGGTGATGACGGTGATGCGCGACGATTCCCCGTCCGCGCTCTTCTGGCGCTTACCGACGATGACCAGGGCTTCGTCGGCCTTGGCGACGCGGTACCAGCCGCGGATCAAGCCCGCGATGACGAGAAAGACGACGATGACGACGACGAGTGCGATGACCACGACGATGCCGATCGCCCCCAGAGCAGCAAGTTCCATGGTTCTCCTTCGGACGGGGGGAATTGCTTCCAACCTATCGGCCGCCTCTCCGGCGCTGTCCACCCCCTGGCGGCGGAGAAACCGTCGCACGACGCTCCGGCGGGGCGTACCGTTGAGAGGAAGGCGGCCCGAACCGTCTTCGGAAGGGTCCCCCATGAAGATCGTGTCCTCCTCCGACTGGAGGGATGCCATCGCTTTCGACGTCCCGGTCCTCGTCGCCGACGTGGTTCCCGGTGAGCCCACGCGCTGTGTGGCCTGCGGCACCGACGGCGCGCTGATCGAGCGCACCGAGCTCTGGGCGGTCAAGCACCGCCACCCGAAGCACCACGGCGGTTTCGTGCGGTTCTACTGCGAGACCCACAAGCCCGCCGTCGCTCCCCCGCCCCCGGCCCGCGTCGAGATCAAGCGCGCCCGCAGCGCCGCGCCCCGGGCCGAGCGTCGCCCGAGCACCCCGAAGGCCGTCGCGGTCACCGACCGCCCCATGCGGACGATGTGTCCGGACTGCTTCGTCGAGGTGTCCGCCGGCGGCGACTGCGGAATGTGCGGCGCCCAGGTCGTCTGAGAAACGCGACAAGCCGCCCCGTCGCCTGAGCGACGGGGCGGCTTGTCGGTTCCGGCAGATCAGCGCGCCGCGATCGTCCACCCGGCTTCGTGCGACGCCCCGGGTGCGAGCGCGATCACCCCGGTGTCGTAGTCGTACGCGTCGTCGTTGAACGCATCCGGCGCGCACGTCATCGGCTCGACGGCGAGACCCGCGCGGTGTCCCGGCGTCCCCGGACCCGCGGGCAGGTCGGCCGTGTGGATCTGCACCCACGGGCAGGACTCGTCCCACGACATCGCCACTCCGGTTCCGGAGGGATCCGTGAGCGTGACGGTCGCGCGAGCGCCGGCATCCCGGATCAATCCCGTGTACGCGTGGTCGATCTCGACCGCACCCAGGACGCGCGCTGCCCGGAAGTCGAAACGCTGCGCGTCGACGGTGACGGATGCCGGCGCCACCGGTGCGAGGCGGTCCGGCGTGACCTCCAGCACGGTGTCGGCGGGAAGCTCCAGCGTCCACTCGTCGAGCGTCGCGGGACCCGCGACGAGATACGGGTGCGGACCGGTTCCCCACGGGGCCGGCGTGTCCGAGAGGTTCGTCGCCCGGACCGTCTGCGTCAGTCCGTCGGCATCCAGTCGATACGTCGTCGAGACGACGACCCACCAGGGGTACCCCGCCTGGGCGGGCACCGTCGCCGTGAGGGTGACCGCGTCGTCGGAGGCGTCGAGGATGTTCCAGTTCACCCACGAGAGCAGCCCGTGCAGCGCGTGCGCGCGGTCGGGTTCGGTGAGCGCGAGCTGGTGCTCCTGCCCCCCGAAACGATGGATGCCGTCGACCACGCGGTTGGGCCAGGGGGCCAGGGTCGTTCCCCGGTACGCGGGGCGCAGTTCGTCCTCGTCGAACGGCACGACGAGATCGCGCCCCTCGAAGGTCAGGGAGCGGAGGGAGGCGCCGACCCCGGCGATCGCGGCTTCGTAGCCGTGGGCGCGCAGGACGACGGGGGTACCCGAGACGGGCGTGGGGGTCTCGGTGGGAACAGCATCGGTCATCCCGCCATTATCGCGGGGGAAACGACGAATGCCCCGACCGCGACGGTCGGGGCATTCGGGGAGGGCGACTTACTTGAAGGCGTCCTTGACGTTCTCGCCGGCCTTCTTGACGTTGGCCTTGCTCTGCTCGGCCTGGCCCTCGGCTTCGAGTCGCTCGTTGTCCGTGGCCTTGCCCCAGGCTTCCTTCGCCTTGCCGGTGAGGTCTTCAGCGGCGTTCTTGATCTTGTCGTCGAGTCCCATGTCGGCTCCTCCCGCGTCATGCTCGGGTCTTTCCCGATTCGCCCACGCTATGTCGCGCGGTGTCACGCTTCAGGGGGGTTGAATTTCGGGATCGAGTAGGGAAGTGACGCCGCCGCCCCGCTAAGTTCGAGAGCGTGCGTCCCTCCCGACCCGCTCTCGCCGGCAGCATCGCGCTGCTCGCGCTGACGTTCGCCCTCGGCTCCTGCAGCTCGACCTCGAGCTCGCTCGGCGTGGCCGACATCGCGGCGGTCACGAAGACCTCCACCCCGTCCCTCCCCCCTGTCGAAGTCGTCTCAGCCGCGTCCGTGATCGTGCTCACGCTCGATCAGGCGACCGTCGAGGGAGGCACCGCACAGGACCCGCTGGACTACCTCGCGACCGCGGTCGACGGCTGGCGTTCCGCGCTGGGAGCCGACCCGACGAGCACGGACGTCATCGCCCCCACGGGATGGGACACCGGCGTGGTCGCCCACGAGTGGCCCGGGCTGCGTCTTCTCACTCCCCCCGATGGTCCGGGATGGCTCTCGGTCACGGCGGCCGAGGTGAACGGCCACCCCCTGCGCACGGCGCACGGCATCGGCGTGGGCTCCACCCGGGCCGAGGCTCTCGCGGCGGGCGCTGTCGCCGGTTACGGCGATGAGCTGCGGCTCGATGTCCGCGAGGTGCCCGGGACGTCGTCTCTGCAAGAGGCGGGACGCGTCGGCACGGAGTTCATCTCCCTCGAGATGAGCGGCGACACCGTGGCATCCCTTCACGTCCCGGCGAACGACTTCAGCGACCTGTGAGCGACGTCAGCCCTTTCGGCGATCTTCTCGAGTCGGCGGAGACCGTGGAACGCCCCGCCGGACGGGGCGGGCGCGTCGTCCTGATCGTGTTCCTGGTGCTCCTGCTGCTCGTCTTCGGCGGGGGTGGAGGCTATGTGTGGTGGGCTTCGACGGCGACCGTCGGGCCGCCCACCGTCACCTCGTACGCGCCGAGCGTCGCCCCCGGGGCGGCCGCGGCGGTCGCGCTCCCGAGCTCCGGGTCGGTCCTGGTCGAGGTGCAGGGCGGCGGGGACTACCTCGGGACGGATCCGACGACCTGGGCCTCCGGGGGCGACGAGGCGCGCCCCATCGCCAGTATCTCCAAGCTCGTCACCGCACTCGTCGTGCTCGACGCGCATCCCCTCGCGGATGCGACCGATCCCGGTCCGACGATCGCCTTCACCGAGGCCGACACCGACCTCTACGACCAGTACTACGTCCGCGGCGCGACGATCGCCCCCATGCCCGACGGCGCGAAGCTGTCCCTGCATGACGCGCTGGCCACCATGCTGCTCCCCTCCGCGAGCAACTACGCCGTCGCGGTCGCACGGTGGGGCTTCGGCTCCGAGGGCGCGTACGTCGACGCCGCACGGTCGTGGCTCAGCAAGAACGGGCTGAACGCGACCCGGATCGTGGATGCCACCGGCATCGACGACCGCAACACCAGCACGCCGAGCGACCTCATCGCCCTCGGGAAGCTGGCCGCGGCGAACCCGGCGATCGCCGCCATCGCGTCCACGCCGTGGATCAACCTCCCCGCAGGCCCCGGGAACATCGAGAACACGAACAGCCTTCTCGGGACCTCCGGGATCACGGGGCTCAAGACCGGCAACCTCGGCGATGGGACCTTCAGCCTCCTTTTCACCTCCGTTCTCGACGTCGGTATCGGCGCGCCCCTGCGCATCACGGGCATCCGCCTCGGCGGCGAGACCCGCGGCAGCGCGAACCAGGATGTGGTCAATCTTCTGGAGAGCATCCGCGACGGGTTCCACACCCTGCAGGTGGGGACCAGCGGCGCCGAGATCGGCAAGATCACGACACCGTGGGGATCCTCCGCCAAAGTCGTCGTCGGTCAGAACGCCTCGATCATGACGTGGTCCGACACCGCGGTGACCACGCAGCTCGACACGACGACGCCCGAGAAGTACGCCGACGGAGAGAAAGTCGGCACGATCACGTGGACGGCCGGGCCGCACACCGCCACCTCCGACGTGGTGATCTCGGGCGCGATCGAGGAACCGACGCTGTGGTGGCGATTGACCCATCCGAGCGAGCTCGGCGGCTGATACCCGGCCCTAGCCGCGCGGGGCGACCGTCGTCGGCGCGTACCCGGCGAAGCCGTCGATGCGCTGCTGTCCGAGGGTGGTCCCGAGCTCCGGACGCGCTCCCGGATAGACCCAGTAGAAGTGCAGCGCGGCGTACGTCGCCTGGGGCGCGGCATCCAGGACGAAGGGAGCGATGCTCCACGAGCCGACCACGCCCTCCGTGCCGTCGCCCGTGTCCCGGTCGATGCGCAGCACCGGTGTCTTGGCGAGCCGGGCTTGCGATGCCCCGGTCGAGTTCGTCGTCGTGGCCCAGATGCCCGTGATCTCGTCCCACGGGATGTTCACCGCGGCGCCCTGATAGCGCACCGCGATGCCGCTGCGTCCGACCGCGATGCACTGACGGTTGCCCCACGACGAGCGGCTGCGCGACGCGGCGATGAGGTTGATCAGCACCAGCACCGCGAACAGGCCCAGGATGCCGAACAGCACGGCGATGACGTACGGCATCGGGCCCTGCATCGACGGCGTGGTTCCCGCCTGCGTGAGCACGCCCCACACGATCCAGCCGCACAGGAGTGTGATGAGGGCGAACCCGATCGTGAGGATAAGCGGAGGCCGACGTAGCGGAGCGACGTGCAACCACTCGTCGGGTGCCCGCTCGAAAGTGCGGTTGAACATCTCGGCCGGCAGCAGCTGCAGACGCTTGCGAGAGGCGAAAGGTGTCGCCCACCCGGGCGGGATGAAGGCCGAGCGAGGATTGGGCGCGTTCACGGGCGACAGTTTACGAAAGGGCGGGGACATTCGGGGAGGCTGGACGTCGCGTCGTTTCGGCCCGACAGTTCGGCGCCTCCCCTCCTACGCTGGAGCAATGGCACATCTCTCCCCCGCGCAGCTGGACCGCGCCGTCGGCACCGTGATCGTCTCGGCGGCGGGCGACGCGCTCGGCTCGGCGTACGAATTCGGTCCCGCGCTCAGCGACGACGTGGTGCCCGCGTTCGGCCGCGGTCACTTCGGTCACGCGGAACGCGAGTGGACCGACGACACGAGCATGGCCGTCCCGGTCCTCGATGAACTCGCCGCGGGCCGACGGCTCACCGACCCGGTCGCCCTCGAGCGCATCGTGTCCGCGTGGCAGGGCTGGGCGCGCACCGCGCTCGACGTGGGGGCGCAGACCCGGCACGTCCTCGGTCGCATCCCGTCTCCCCCGACGATGGATGCCATCCGCACCGCCTCGCGCGCCACCCACGACGAGACCGGTCGCAGCGGCGGCAACGGCTCCCTCATGCGCACCGGCCCGGTGGCCCTCGGCTATCTGGACCGTCCCGCGGACGAGCTCACCGCCGCCGCGGCGGCCGTCGCGCAGCTGACCCACTGGGAGGACGACAACGTCGACGCGTGCGCCCTCTGGTGCGCGGCGATCCGCCACGGCATCCTGACCGGCGAGCTCGACATGCGCGGCCAGCTCGAGGTCGTCCCGGCCGAGCGCCGCGACCGGTGGGCGGCGCTGATCGACGAGGCCCTGACCCCGGGCACGCATCCGCGCGCCTTCAGCGAGGCGAACGGCTGGGTCGTGCGCGCCTTCCAGGGCGCCCTGGCCGCCGTCGCCGGCGCGACCGGACCCTTGGATGCCATCGAGCGAGCGGTCCGCGGAGGCAACGACACCGACACGGTCGCCGCCATCGCCGGCTCTCTCGCGGGAGCCGTGTGGGGCGCCGAGGCGCTCCCGGCCTCGCACCGCGAGGGGCTGCACGGGTGGCCGGGCATCGACGGTGGAGAACTCGCGCGGCGGGCGCGGGTGGCGGTGGGGGTGGCGGAGCCGGGCGAAGATGGCTCTCTCATCGAGACGCGCCACCTCTTGCGCTCGCCCGAGAACGCCGACCGGCTGTTGAGCGCGCTGGCCAGCGCTCGCGACGGCGAGACCGAGGAACACGAGCTCCTCGAACCGTGAGCGATCTCGAGCTCTCCTGGACTGCCGAGGGGCGATCGCTAGCGAAGCGGGTCACCCGCTCCGTCCCCCACGGCAGTGCCCTGGTGAAAGACCAGCCGGGGCTCGCCGTCGGCGCAGCGCCAGAGGGAGGACCGCCGCGAGAGACGGCCGTCGTAGCTGAGCAGGTAGGTGAGGAGAACGGCATCCGATCCCACCGGCAGCGTCGTTTGTTCGCTGAGATGGACCGGAAGGTCTTCCGCGGGTGACGCGAGCAGCGCCGCGATCATCTGGTCGCGGTCGTAGGCGCGTCCGGACTGTCCGAACTCCCGGAAGTCCGGGGAGAGCAGCGTGCGCAGCGCTGTCTCGTCATGGCGGACATCGGGGCGAAGGAGAGCGCGTTCCGCGGCCCACACGGCTTCGGCATCCGTCGGGGTGTTCGACATTCGCGGGCCGTCCACTAGTTCAGCTGCGCTGCGGCGTCAGCGTAGAAGAGAACAAGCTCTTCCATCGGCACCGGGCGACGATGAACCGTCCCGATGTCGCTGCCCTCCTCGGAGAACGGCGGAGGGTAAAGGGCGATGCCCTGGCCGGGGGCGAGGGCACTCACCTCGTCCTCCCACCCGGGCCAACGGAGATCGGCGAATGCCTCTGAGAGGTGGCCCTCGATCGCCGAGAAGACGAACTGGCCGTGACCGATACCCAAGTCCCCCCACGTCAACGTGTCCGGGCCGAGATAGCACAGGGATCCGGGATTGAGCCCCAGTCCTCCCCCGTCGATGGCGAACTGCCCGCCGAGCACATCCTGCGCGACGAGCAGCGAGGGCGGCGGCCCCGACGCCGGAAGGGAATTGACGGACGCAAGGTCAGGGAGCCCTTCGCCCCCTCCCCCGAAGATGCGAAACCAGCCGTGATCGACGACCAACCCGCCGGTGTGCAGCGCGAGTGCGCCGAGTGCCGAACGCGCGGTCACCTGCAGCGCCTCGAGGACGTGCATCCCGCGTTCCCGAGGGAGCGGGATGATCCGCGCGTCGTCGCGGGAGTTGACTGCGCGGCGGATTTCGGGCCACACCGGATCAGGCACCTTCGCCAGTTCGTCCGCCGTACGAGTCATGCTGCCAGTATCGTCCGGAGGCGCTGCGGCCGCGATCGCCCATGGCGGTGGACAGCGGGATGCCATGTGGTGGGCGGTCCGCGCGGACCACTCTCGCGCACGGCATTGTTCGTTCGGTGTCGACACAAGCGCACAAACGTCGGGGCGGTGAGTCCTACCCTTAGCTCATGTCGTCGTCAGCCCACCGAGCGATCGCCATCGGTCGCAACCTGCTGACGTGTGCAGCGGCCGGGTTCGCGTGCGGTGCGATCCTCGGCGCCCTGTACGTGCTGATCGGCTGGTTGCCCGGTGCGATGACGACGTTCGCTGAGCATCCCCAGTTCGCCGATCCGCGCGACTCGCTCCTGGCGTGGTGTACCACGTTCACCTTCGTGTGCGGAGGAGTGGGATTCGTCGTCGGGATCATGATCGGCGCCCTCAAGACCACGGCCCCCGCGAGAAGTCGAGTTCGCCTATCGCGCGGTCGACAGCTTCACGATCCACAATTCGGTCAAAGCTCTGAGCCCAGAACCGGTTGTGCGTCTGGCGGATTGCGATAGCCGCTATCCCACGGGAGATTGTCATGCGAATCAGGCCACACCAACTGGAGTGCTTCGAAGTCGCCGAGCATCCTCTCCGCCGCCGTCATCACGCGGCGATCGTCGACGCGGATAACCACCACCGAGCCCGACTCCGTGAGTGCATCCGTGCGATCTCCCGGTCGAAACGCACCGCTCGATTCCTGTACGTGCACCGCATTCCTGATGAACACGTCAGCGACGTTCGCGGGCAGGCCGGTGATCACGAGTTCGTGCCATCCTCTGGTTGTGAGACCAACCGTGTAGGAAAACGGTGCGGCCGATGCGTCGCCGAGGACGTGTCTGATCGCCCACCCGTGCGTATCGACCCTTCGTTTCAGATCGGCGAATGCACGCTCGCTCGGGCTCGTCATGACTCTGACAATAGCGACGGCCGCCGAGCGCGGTGTCAGTTGTTGAAGCGGAACTCCACCACGTCGCCATCCTGCATGACGTAATCCTTGCCCTCGAGGCGGGCCTTGCCCTTCGCGCGGGCCTCGGCGACCGAACCCAGCTCGATGAGGTCGGCGAACGAGATGACCTCGGCCTTGATGAAGCCCTTCTCGAAGTCGGTGTGGATGACACCGGCCGCCTGCGGGGCCTTCGCGCCCTGCGGGATCGTCCAGGCGCGGGCCTCCTTGGGGCCGGCGGTGAGGTAGGTCTGCAGGCCGAGCGTGTCGAAGCCGATGCGCGCGAGCTGGTCGAGGCCGGACTCGTCCTGTCCGGTGGACGCCAGCAGCTCGGCGGCGTCCTCGGGGTCGAGGTCGATCAGCTCGGACTCGATCTTGGCATCCAGGAAGACGGCCTTCGCGGGGGCCACCAGCGCCGACAGCTCGTCCTTCTTCGCCTGGTCGGTGAGCACGGCCTCGTCGACGTTGAAGACGAAGATGAACGGCTTGGCGGTCAGCAGACCCAGCTCGCGGATCGGCGAGAGGTCGAGACCGGATGCCGAGAGCAGCACGCCGCGCTGGAGGGCATCCTGCGCGGCCTGGGCGGCGTCGAGCACCGAGGGGTCGAGCTTCTTGCCCTTGACCTCTTTCTCGTAGCGCGTGATCGCCTTCTCGAGGGTCTGGAGGTCGGCGAGCTGCAGCTCGGCGTTGATCGTCTCCATGTCACTGGCGGGGTTGACCGCGCCGTCGACGTGGACCACATCGTCGTCGGCGAATCCGCGGACGACCTGAGCGATGGCATCCGCCTCACGGATGTTCGCGAGGAACTGGTTGCCGAGGCCCTCGCCCTCGCTCGCGCCGCGCACGATGCCGGCGATGTCGACGAACGACACCGCGGCGGGCACGAGCCGCTCGCTGCCGAACACGTCGGCGAGCTGCTGCAGGCGCACATCGGGAAGGTTCACGACCCCGACGTTCGGCTCGATGGTCGCGAACGGGTAGTTCGCGGCGAGCACCGAGTTCTTGGTCAGAGCGTTGAAGAGGGTCGACTTTCCGACGTTGGGAAGGCCGACGATTCCGATGGTAAGAGCCACGGGAGTCCAGGTTACCCGGCCCGGGGCGCGTCCACCTGCGTCACGGCCGTCGCGCGCGGAACGCGTGGGTCACATAGGACAGGGCCACCGAGCCTCCGTCGGCGAGTTCGGGGAGGGATGCCATGACCCCGTCGACCGCGGCATCGATGGCCGCGCGCTTCTCGGGGCCGGCTGTGATGATGTCGCTGCGTGAGACCACGAGGTCGCGCAGCTGCGCCAGGGTGATGCGGCGCTCCCACGACCATTCCCGGTGCTCGAGCTCGCCGTACGGTTCCGCGACACGGGGCCCGGTCGTGGCGATGAGGACCTCGGCGTTCGAGCCACCCATGGCCTCGGTGAGCCGCCGCACCCAGTCGACGCGGTCGTCGCGGATGTTCCAGATGAGCCCGAGCACTCCCCCGCTGCGCAGCACGCGCGCGGTCTCGAGCGACCCCGGCTCCACATCGACCCAGTGCCAGGCCTGGCCCATGACGACGGCGTCGAGGCCGGAATCCGGCAGCGGCAGATGCTCGGCCGTCCCGACGAACGTGGGCACACCGCGCGCGTTCTCTCGCAGGGTCGCGAGCATGTCGGCATCCGGATCCACCGCCACCACATCGGCGCCGAGCTCGACGACGGCGCGGGTGAGCTTGCCCGTTCCCGCTCCGACGTCGGCGACGCGCAACGCCCGACCGGGCTCGCGCACGGGCTCGAGGAGCCACGCCACGGCCTCGGAGGGATACCCCGGACGCCCGGACTCGTAGGCGGAGGCCGCCTGCCCGAACGACGTCGACTTCTCTCGATCGGTCATGCTCCGACCCTACGCCGGGCCTCCGACACGGATCCGCCCCTCACCGTCCTGCGGAGATCCGCCTCCTGCCGGCCGCTCGCGACGGATCGTGCCGACGTGTCAAGCGACGGATCGTGCCGACGTGTCAAGCGGCGGATCCGCACGACGGCGCCGAGATCCTGGGTTCGCACGTCTGCGCCCTCGAGCGCCGGATCCGCGCGACGGTGCCGAGGCTCCGGCATCCGTTCGTCCCGCTTCCCGACGGCGGCGCACGTCACGGGATGCCGAGCACCTCGGCGCGCCTCGCCGGGTCCGTGTCGCCGCGGGTGAGAGTGGAGACGTGGGACTGGACTTCACGGCGATCGACTTCGAGACGGCGAACTCCAGCGGCGCCTCCGCCTGTGCCGTGGGCCTCGCCCGCGTCCGCGACGGCCGCGTCGTCGCCACCGCCGCCTGGCTCATCAAACCTCCAGCGGGACACGACCACTTCGCCCCGATCAACGTCGGCATCCACGGCATCCAGCCCGCCGACGTCGCGGGCGCTCCCGACTGGAGCACCCAGCTCGCCCGACTCACCGCCTTCGCCGGGGCCGACGTGCTGGTCGCCCACAATGCCGGGTTCGACATGTCGGTGCTGCGTCGCGCGTGCGCCGTGACGGGCGACGACTGCCCGCCGTACCGCTACCTGTGCAGCGTCCAGATGTCGCGGAAGACCTACACCCTGCCGTCGTACCGGCTTCCCCTGGTCGCCGAAGAGGCGGGATGCTCCCCCTTCGCCCACCACGACGCCCTGGCCGACGCCGTCGCCTGCGCCGAGATCACGATCGACTGCGCGCGCCGTGCCGGCGTCGACGACGTGCATGCCCTGGCTGCTCACCTGGGCGTCCGCGTGTCGCAGATCGCCGCGGAGCCCGTCGCCGAGCGCGCCGTCGCCTGACCCTCGCGGCCCGTCTTTCCGCCGATGTCGGAGGTCTGGTGCATGCTGAGCCCATGGATGCCATCGCCCTCGTTCTCGTGATCCTCGCCCTGGCGCTCGGCGTCGCCGGCGGGTGGTTCCTCGGGTCGTCGCGCGCGGCGGCGCGTGCCGCCGTCGAGCGCGCGGAACTGGCGGCGCGCGCAGCCGCTTCCGATGCCGCGCGCACAGGACTCCAGTCGCAGCTCGACCATCAGATCGTGCTGTATCGCGACGCGATCGGTCAGTCCCGCACCGATCAGGCGGCGCGGGAGGAACGCGAGAGGCGCGATCAGACGGTGCTGCGGGCTCTCGACCCGGTGCGAGAGACGCTCGAGGCCATGCAACGCAAGGTCGACGGCCTGGAGCGCGATCGGGTCGAGCAGTACTCCGCGCTGGGCGAGCAGCTGCGCCAGTCGCGTGAGGCCGACGAGGCGCTGCGCGCGACCACCGAGGCCCTCGCCTCCGCCATGCGCTCCGGCAGCACGCGTGGCGTGTGGGGCGAGACGCAGCTGCGTCGCGTGGTCGAAGCGGCCGGGCTCACCCGGTACGTCGACTTCGATCTCCAAGCCTCGATCTCGTCCGATGCCGGGGCGGGACGCCCCGACATGGTCGTCCGCCTCCCCGGCGGCAAAGCTCTGGCGGTGGATGCCAAGGTCCCCCTCGACGCCTACCTCCAGGCGAGCGCCATCCCCGTCACTGCCCAGGGCGACGAGGGCGCGCGGCGCGCCTCGCTGCTCGCCCGGCACGCGAAAGCCGTCCGGGCGCACGTGGACGCGCTCGCCCGTAAGACCTACTGGGCGGGGCTCGAGAGCAGCCCGGAGTTCGTCGTCTGCTTCATTCCGAGCGAGTCGCTGCTCGCCTCGGCCCTCGACGAAGACCCGACGCTTCTCGACTACGCCTTCTCACGTCGGGTGGCCCTCGCCTCCCCCGTCAATCTGTGGGCCGTCCTGAAGACCGTGGCGTTCACCTGGACGCAGCAGGACGTGTCCGATGAAGCCCGCACGCTGTTCGCCCTCGGGACCGAGCTCTACGAGCGTGTCGGAGTCCTCGCCGGTCACGCCGGCGACCTGCGTCGCGCCATCGAGCGCACGGTCGACAGCTACAACAAGTTCGCCGGGTCGTTGGAATCGCGCGTGCTCGTGACGGCCCGCAAGTTCCCGGGGATCGACGAGACCAAGCTGGACGCGGTGACGGCGCCCGCCCCGCTCGAGACGGCGCCGCGACGCTGGGCGGCCCCGGAGTTCATCGACGCGACACCCGCGCAGCCGGGCGACACTCCGCCGGAGCCGTTCGAGGCAGTCGGCAGAGAGCGCGAGGAACGTCGCAGTGTCGCGGTCGCCGACGTCGGGGAGGTGCGGACCCGAGCGGGGCTCAGCGGCGAGGAGGGCTGAGGACGGCGGTGGCGAAGAGCGCCGCGAGCAGGATCACGACCCGCCGGGCACCCAGCTCAAGAGGCTGACGACGGCGGCGGAGACGGCGACGAAAGCGCCGATCATCCACCACGCACTCACCTCGTGGCCCTCATCGCGCCGCACACGCAGCAGAACATCGGGCCGACGCGCAGGGTCGACGGCGTCGGCGATGACCGCGTGCGCCCCCGTCTGGGGTGCGGCGTGGTTCGTCGGAGCTGCCATGGACGATCCCCCTTCGGGTCTCGGAAGAACACAGCGTCGCCGTTGACACTGCACACGATTCTGCCAGACCACTCTCGAGAGACCGGTCACGCTTGCGTCACGACACGCCCGGCTGTAAGTGTGCGTCCAGCGCTGCCCCGCGCGCCTCAGCGCCTCATCGCCCCGCCGACCCCTGGCCTGCTCGTCGAGACAGCGTCCAGCTGACAACTCCTCTGCAGGCTGCGACAGGGATGTCAGCGGGATGCCGTCTCGGCGCGGCCGCGTGCGCAGAGCGCGGCGCGGCCGAGCGCGGCGCGGCCGAGCGCGGCGCGGCCGAGCGCGGCGCGACCTACCGCGTCACAGCCACTTCGACGTCAGGTGCTCCGACGAGATCCGGCGGAGCGTGCCCGAGGCTCCGCGAAGCACGACGCTCTCGGTGTAGAGGAAGTCGCCCTCCCGGCGGACGCCCTGCACCAGCTGGCCGTCGGTCACACCGGTGGCGACGAAGATCGTGTTCTTCCCCTTCACCAGGTCATCGGCCTCGTACACCTGGCCGTCGACGAGAAGGCCGGCCTCGCGGCCCTTCTCCTTCTCGTCGTCGTTGCGCGGAGCCAGGACTCCCTGGATGTGACCGCCCAGGGCCTTGATCGCGCACGCGGTGACGATGCCCTCCGGGCTGCCGCCGATGCCGACGCACATGTCGGTGCGAGCGTTGTGCCGGGCCGCGTTGATGCCGCCGGCCACGTCGCCGTCGCTCATGAGGCGCGTGCCGGCACCGGCCGCGCGGATGTCGGCGATCAACTGCTCGTGGCGCGGGCGGTTCAGCACCGAGACGACGATCTCGTCGACCGGCTTGCCGAGCGCTTTCGCGAGGAGGCGGATGTTCTCTCCGATGGGGAGACGGATGTCGACGACACCGACACCGGCGGGACCGGTGACGAGCTTGTCCATGTAGAAGACGCTCGACGCGTCGAGCATCGTGCCGTGGTCCGACACCGCGATGACCGAGAGAGCGTTCTGTCGCCCCGCGGCCGTCAGCGAGGTTCCGTCGATGGGGTCGACGGCGACGTCGCACCGCGGGCCGCGGCCGCTCCCGACGCGCTCCCCGTTGTAGAGCATGGGGGCGTTGTCCTTCTCGCCCTCGCCGATCACGATCGTGCCGTCGAAGTTGACGGTACTGAAGAACGCGCGCATGGCATCGACGGCGGCACCGTCCGCCGCCTCTTTGTCGCCCCGTCCGATGAAGGGCACGGCGCGGATCGAGGCGGCCTCCGTCGCCCGAACCAGCTCGAGAGCCAGGTTCCGATCGGGGTGCAACGGACTCATATCGGATGTCAGGCTCACCATGAGGCCCACTGTAGCCACGCACGTTGTGACAATCGCCCATTTTCTTCGCGCCTGCGACGAAGGAATCGACATTCTTAACGCTGGCGCATACTCCCGCACTTCCTCCGATTCATACCGCGGCACGATCCGGCGGCTTCGCTAGGCTGACGGTGTCCCCGCAATGACACAAGGAGCACAATGCCCGTCGCTACCCCTGAGCAGTACGCCGACATGCTGGACCGCGCGAAGGCCGGCGGCTTCGCGTACCCCGCCATCAACGTCTCGAGCTCGCAGACCATCAACTCGGTGCTCCAGGGCCTGACCGAGGCCGGCTCCGACGGCATCCTGCAGGTCACCACCGGTGGCGCCGACTACTTCGCCGGTCACACGGTCAAGGCCCGCGCCACCGGCGCCCTCGCCTTCGCGAAGTACGTGACCGAGGTCGCGAAGAACTACCCCATCACGGTGGCCCTGCACACCGACCACTGCCCCAAGGACGCCCTGCCCGGCTTCGTGCTGCCGCTGCTCGAGGCCTCCGAAGAAGAGGTCAAGGCCGGACGCAACCCGATCTTCCAGTCGCACATGTGGGACGGCTCGGCCGTTCCCCTCGACGAGAACATCGACATCGCGGCGGAGCTCCTCCCCCGCATGAAGAACATCAACGCCATCCTCGAGATCGAGGTCGGCGTCGTCGGCGGCGAAGAGGACGGCGTGCAGCACGAGGGCTCGAACGAGGCCCTGTACACGACGGTCGCCGACGTGACCAAGGCCGTCGAGCGCCTCGGCCTCGGCGAGAACGGCCGCTACATCTCGGCCCTCACCTTCGGCAACGTGCACGGCGTGTACAAGCCCGGCGGTGTCAAGCTCCGCCCCGAGCTGCTCGGTGAGATCCAGGAGGGCATCGCCGCGAAGTTCGGCACCGGCCCCAAGCCCCTCGACCTCGTCTTCCACGGCGGCAGCGGCTCGACCGACGAAGAGATCGCCCTCGCGGTCGCCAACGGCGTCGTGAAGATGAACATCGACACCGACACCCAGTACGCCTTCACGCGCTCGATCGCGGGCTACATGTTCTCGAACTACGAGGGCGTGCTCAAGCTCGACGGCGAGGTCGGCAACAAGAAGCAGTACGACCCGCGCGCCTGGGGCAAGGTCGCCGAGTCGGCCATGGCCGTCCGCGTGGTCGAGGCCACGAAGCAGCTCGGCTCGTACGGCCAGTCGAAGAGCTGACCGAGCTTCTCCCGCGAACGCCCCGGCTCCGGCCGGGGCGTTCGTCTTTTCGCGCTCCTGGCCCCTCACGTGCGCCGAGACGGCATCCCGCTGACAACCCGGCGTCAGCCTGCAACGGACTTGTCAGCGAGATGTAGTCTCGCGGCCCCGGCGAGGCGACTCGGCCCGCTCGAGCACCACGCCATCGGGAGGCGCGGCGGGGCCCACGCGGCGTCGCTCAGGCGCGGTACACCTCGAGCACCGTGGGCGCCCCCTCGGGCGAGCGCAGGACCTCGATGGCATCCCCCGCCCGCACCTCGCCGGAGCGCCGAACACGAAGGTACGCGCCGAGACGACCCGCGTCCGAGAACCGTTTGACCCACCCCCGCGCGTCGCGGCCGCCCACCCAGCGAGCGAACGTCGCGCACGGGGTCCGCGGCATGGTCACCTCGACCTCGACCGTGTCGCCGATCCGCCACACCTCGCCGATGCGGGCGGCGTTCACGTCCAGCCCCTCCACGCGCAGGTTCTCGCCGAACCAGCCCGGGTGGAGATCCCTGCCCAATTCGGTCTCCCAGTACTCCGCGTCCGCGGCCGAGTACGCGTACACCGCCTTGTCGGGTCCGCCGTGATGCTTGCGACTCGCCTGCACGTCCGCGCGCACCCCGTACGGGCCGATGCGGACGGCCCCCTCGAGAGCACGCTTGTCGATGGCGGTGACGCCGAGCGATCCGGCATCGGGACGAAGCTGATGAACGGCGCAGACGGCGACGAGGCGTGGCATCCGTCGATGCTACGGGGTCGAGAAGTCCCGCCGCATGACCACCCTGTCGCCGTCGACGGAACGGATCTCGATCGAGCCGATACGGGATGCCGAGAGGTCGGTCCCCGCGCTCAACTCGGTCGTGGCCCCGGGACCGGCGCGCCACGTGGACAGCACCGAGGTCGCACCGGCGTCATCGGTCACCGCGAGCGCGTAGGGCCAGCCGCCCGGAGGGGCATCCAGCACCTCCCCGGTGTATTGGCACACCAGATCGATCCGGGTGCCCCACGCGACCGGGGTCAGTTTGACCGACGCCTCCAGAGGCGCGCCGTTCACATCGTCCAGGGCGTACGTGACGCCCGACGACGAGGAGGAGGACGCGTTCGTCACGGTGATGACGGTGGGCACGCCGATCGCGACGACCGCCACGGATGCCGCCAAGGTCCACGCCGTGATTCGTCGGGCGCGACGTCGCCGCGCGGTCTGCACGACCCGCGTCCGCAACGAGGGGTGCGGGGTCACCACCGGAGCAGGGCTGTTCCCGGCGTCGATCGCCCGGGCGCGCTCCGCCGACAGCCGCGACAGGAGCCCCGCCGTCGGTGCGAGTTCGGCCACCGCTTCCCGGCAGGAGGCGCAGACGGCGAGGTGAGCCTCGTACTCGGCGCGATCGGCCCCCGACAGCGCACCCAGGACATAGGCGCCGTCCCAGCTCGACAGCCTTTCGTGTTCGGCGCTCATCGCGTCACCCCCCTCTCCTGCAGGGCGAGCCGCAGTGCTCGCACCGCGTAGTGCAGCCGTGACTTCACGGTGCCCGCCGGGATCCCCAGCTCGTCGGCGGTCTGCGCGACGCTCCGCCCGCCGTAGTACGCGCTCACGATGACCGCGCGATGGTCCGGCGTCAGGGTCGCGAGCGCCTCCTCGACGAGCAGCGCGTCGAACATGGCATCCGTGTCGTCGTCCCGGCCGGTCTCGGGCACCTCGTCGACCGGCAGCTCGTGGCGTCGTCGCGCACTGCGCGCCTCGTCGATGACGATGTTGCGGGCGACCGTGAACATCCACGAGCGCAGCGACCCAGGGTCGTCGCTCATGATCCGCGGCGACCGCCAGGCCCGCAGCAGCGTCTCCTGCACGACGTCGTCCGCGCCCGCGTGGTCACCCGTGAGGCTGACCACGTACCGCCATACCGGCGCCGCGTGGGCGTCGTACAGCGCGGTCAGTCGCGCGTGATCTTCTCGCACCACGGCCGGCTCCTCCTTCGGGTTCTCAGGAGGACACGGGATGCCGGCCCCGATGGTTCACTTCGAGAGGCCGCCCATGAGCGCCGAGAGGTACGCCGGGTCGTTCACGATCGCGATGGTGATGCACGTTCCGCCGACGAGCGCGGCCACCGCGAAGCCCACCAGCGGGATCCAGAACGAGATGCGACCGCGCCGCAGGCGCCGCAGCGTGAACAAGGCGGTCAGGAGGTAGACGACGCCGTAGACGACGGCGGCGATCGCGCCCCACACGAAGCCCGCCGTGAGGTTCGAGTAGGTCGCGTCGACGTTGAGGATCTGCGCGGCCTGCTCGGCGTAGTGCGGGAAATCGAGGACCTGGGCGATGGTCGTCACGACCGACACCAGGCCGTAGATCAACAGCATCAGGGTGATGATGCGGTCGACGAGCGGGCCCCGGGCCGCCGCGGGTGCTGCCGTCGGCGGGGTCGACGGCTCCTGCTGCGGGGCGACGCCCGCGTCGAGCGCCTGCGTCACCTCGGGCCGCTGGATGCGCGCCTGCTGCTCCTCGGGCGTCGCGTACTCGCCGAACTGGGGCCGCGGGCGGGGGTCGGCGTCGCTCACGAACGACCCCGGCCGCCCAGCGCACGCTGGTCGCGCTGGCCGGCGGCATCCTGTCGCAGCTCCTTCGGGAGCGAGAAGATCAGGTCTTCCTCGGCCGTTCGCACCTCTTCGACGTCGCGATAGCCGGCGCCGGCGAGCTCGTCCAGCACCTCGGTGACGAGCACCTCGGGCACCGACGCTCCGCTGGTCACGCCGACCGTCTGAACGCCCTCGAGCCACTCCTGCTTGACCTCGTCGACATAGTCGACGCGGTACGCGGCCTTCGCGCCGTGCTCGAGGGCCACCTCGACCAGTCGGACGCTGTTGGAGGAGTTCGCCGAGCCCACGACGATGACGAGGTCGGCGCCGACGGCGACCTTCTTGATGGCGACCTGGCGGTTCTGCGTGGCGTAGCAGATGTCATCGGACGGCGGGTCCTGCAGGTGCGGGAAGCGCAGGCGGAGGCGGCGGACCGTCTCCATCGTCTCGTCGACCGACAGGGTCGTCTGCGAGAGCCACACGACCTTGGAGGGGTCGCGCACCTCGACGACGTCGGCGTGCTCGGGCGAGTTGACCACGGTCACGTGCTCGGGAGCCTCGCCGGCCGTGCCCTCGACCTCTTCGTGGCCGTCGTGGCCGATGAGCAGGATCTCGTAGTCGTCGCGCGCGAAGCGCACGGCCTCGCGGTGCACCTTGGTGACGAGCGGGCACGTGGCGTCGATGGCCTGGAGGCCGCGATCGGACGCCGCCGAGACGACGGCGGGCGACACCCCGTGCGCGCTGAAGACCACGTGCGAGCCCTCGGGGACCTCGTCGACCTCTTCGACGAAGATCGCGCCCTTCTTCTCGAGCTCGGTCACCACGTGGATGTTGTGCACGATCTGCTTGCGCACGTAGACGGGGGCGCCGTAGCGGTCCAGGGCCTTCTCGACGGCGACGACGGCGCGGTCGACGCCGGCGCAGTAGCCGCGAGGTGCCGCCAGCAGCACCTTCTTCTGGCCCTTGACCGGGATATCCTGGAGCCGCCCACGTCGACCCGGGATCCGGGGAACGGGCAGTTGGACGACAGGTGTGCTCACCCCACGATTCTACCGGGGCGCCCCTGGACGACGGCCGAACCCTGAGACTGGAGCCCATGACCTCGTTCCACCCCGAGACGGTGCCCGGCGAGGCCCCTCCGGCCGACTCGGTGCACCCCCGCGACTCGCGCACCGACACCCCGACCTCGGTGTCGCGCCTGAACGACACGATCCGCGGGTTCATCGAACGCTGGGGCTCGGTGTGGGTCGAGGGCGAGATCACCTCGTTCAACCGTCGAGGGGGCAATGTCTTCGGGCGTCTGAAAGACCTGAACACCGAGTCGACGGTGGCCTTCCGGATCTGGTCGAGCACCCTCGCCCGCCTTCCCAAGGACTTCCAGGTCGGCGATCACGTGGTGGCCTGCGTCAAGGCGGACTACTTCCCCCGCACGGGAGACTTCTCGTTCGCGATCTCGGCCATGCGCCATGTCGGCCTCGGCGAGCAGCTCGAGAGACTCGAGCGACTGCGCGTGCAGCTGCGGTCCGAGGGACTGTTCGACCCCGTCCGCAAGAAGAAGCTGCCCTTCCTCCCCCACTGCATCGGGCTCATCACGGGCGAGAACTCGGATGCTGAGAAGGATGTGCATCGCAACGCCGAGCTGCGCTGGCCCCGCGTGAACTTCCGCACGAAGTACGCCGCCGTCCAGGGCGACCGGTGCGTCCCCGAGACACTCGCGGCGTTGAAGGCACTGGATGCCGACCCCGAGGTCGACGTCATCATCATCGCGCGCGGTGGCGGTGATCCGCAGACGCTGCTCGGCTTCAGCGACGAGCGTCTCGTGCGCGCCGTGGCGGCGGCATCCACTCCCGTCGTCAGCGCCATCGGTCACGAGAACGACCGTCCCCTGCTCGACGACGTCGCCGACCTCCGCGCGTCGACGCCGACCGACGCCGCCAAGCGCGTCGTGCCCGACGTCGCCGAGCAGCGCGCGCTCGTCTCGCAGCTGCGCGCGCGACTCACCGGACGCCTCACGCAGCGGGTGCTGCACGACATCGCCCAGCTCGAGCAGATCGGCTCGCGCCCGTCGTTGCGGACCCCGCACGCGATGCTCACCTCGCGGGCGCAGGAGCTGTGGATGCTGTCGAACCGCGGCCGCGACATCGTCGATCGCCGACTCGAGGGCGAACGGCGCCGGACGCGGGAGCTGAGCGCCTCGCTCCGTGCCCTCTCGCCCCTCGCCACGCTCGCGCGTGGCTACGCGATCGCCCAGGTCGAGGGCGGGGCGATCGTCCGTGACGCGAGCCAGGCCCCGGCCGGAGCCGCGCTGACGATCACCGTCGCGCGAGGGTCGCTGGAGGCACGCTCGGAAGGCGAGATCGACGAGAGCCCGGTCGCTCCGCTCGACGACGGGGCACCCGACGACGGCGTGTCGGTGGGTCGCGCCTAAGATGGAGACCATGACCGCGACGACTCCCGGCCCCTCGGCAGACGTCGCGACCCTCTCTTTCGAACAGGCTCGCGACGAACTCGTCCGCGTCGTGTCCGAGCTCGAGCAGGGTGCCCCCACGCTGGAAGAGTCGCTGGCCCTCTGGGAACGCGGCGAGCAGCTCTACGCGCGCTGCGAAGAGTGGCTGCTGGGGGCGAAGCGCCGTCTCGACGCCGCGCGCGGCGAGGGTGAGGACGCCTGATGGCCCGTATCGTCGCGGAGCTCGGTCGCCCCGAGACCCCCGAGGAGACCGCGGCCCGCAAGGCCGAGTCGTCGCGCCGCTACCGGTCGAGCAAGACCTTCCGCAACCTGATCGCCGCCCTGCTGGCGACCGTCGCCGTGGTCTTCGTGATCGTCGCCATCGTGCCCCGCGGCACACCGGTCCCCCGCCCCGAACCCGACGTGCCGGCGCTGGCCGCCGACCTCGAGGCCGACCGCGGCCGCCCGGTGCTCACCCCCTCGCTCGGCGAGGGCTGGCGGGTCAACCAGGCGACCGTCGAGGGCGTCGGCGGCACCGAGGCGTGGACGATGGTCTACGTGCGCTCGGGCGAATCGGGCTTCCTCCGCGTGGCGCAAGGCTTCGACACGGACGAGGCCTGGGTGGGCCAGGTCCTGGCCGGCACCCGGAGTACCGAGACCACCGAGATCGACGGCATCACCTGGGACGTCTATCGTCCCGCCAACCCGTCCGGCACCGGCAACATCGACTATGCGCTGGCGACTCCCGCCGGCCCCGACTACGTGCTCGTCTACGGTGACGCCGCGCCCGAGACCGCGGCTCTCGCGGCGGCGTCGGTGACCTCGCAGGTGAAGCAGCTGAAAGAGATCCCGTGAGCGCACCCATGAGCCCCGGCCAGGTCTGGAAGCAGATGGTCGAAGGCAACCGACGTTTCGTCACCGGTGCCCCCGCGCACCCCCGCCAAGACGTGGAGCGTCGCGCGGAGCTCGCGGGCTCGCAGCACCCGACGGCCGCCCTGTTCGGTTGCTCCGACTCGCGCCTCGCGGCCGAGATCATCTTCGACGAGGGCCTGGGCGACCTCTTCGTGGTCCGCAACGCCGGCCAGGTCATCTCCGACTCCGTGATCGGCAGCCTGGAGTACGCCGTCGGCGTCCTCGAGGTGCCCCTCATCGTCGTCCTCGCCCACGATGCGTGCGGAGCGGTCGGGGCGGCGATCGAGAGCACCGGCGTCGATGCGCCCACCCTCCCGGCCTACATCTGGCGCCAGATCGCGCCGATCGTGCCCGCGGTGCGCCGTGTGCAGCGCGAGACCGCCGTCGACGGCCGTGTGCCCGACCACGTCGACCCCGAGCTGGTGGGGCGGGAGCACCTCCGTCACACCGTCGGCGAACTGCTGCGCGCCTCCGAGCTGATCAGCGAGGCTGTCGCCGAAGGACGCACCGCGGTCGTGGGGGCCAACTACCGACTCGACGAGGGGGAAGCGTTCCCCGTCGTCATCGTGGGCGACGTCGACGACCCCCGGGTCGACGATCCCCGCCTCGCGGACGCCCGCATCTGAGAACCGAACGAACGACCTGGAGGAACGACGACGTGACCGACATCGAGTACCGCATCGAGCACGACACCATGGGTGAAGTGCGCGTGCCGAAGGACGCCCTGTACGCGGCGCAGACGCAGCGCGCGGTCGAGAACTTCCCGATCTCGGGCTCGGGTCTCGAGTCGACGCAGATCGCGGCACTGGCCCGGATCAAGAAGGCCGCGGCCCTCGCGAACAAGGATCTCGGCACCCTCGACGGTCAGATCGCGGATGCCATCGCCCAGGCGGCCGACGAGGTCGTCACCGGTGTGCACGACGCGCAGTTCCCGGTCGACACGTACCAGACCGGGAGCGGCACGTCCTCGAACATGAACATGAACGAGGTGCTCGCGACCCTCGCCACGCGCATCCTCGGCTCGACGGTCCACCCGAACGACCACGTCAACGCGTCGCAGTCGTCGAACGACGTCTTCCCGACCTCCGTCCACATCGCCGTGACGCAGGCGCTCATCACCGACCTCGTCCCCGCGCTCGACCACCTCGCGGTGGCACTCGAGGCGAAGGCCGACGCGTGGAAGGGCATCGTCAAGTCGGGCCGCACCCACCTGATGGATGCCACCCCGGTCACGCTCGGCCAGGAGTTCGGCGGTTACGCGCGCCAGATGCGCCTCGGGATCGAGCGCGTGCAGGCCGTCCTGCCGCGCGTCGGCGAGGTCCCCCTCGGCGGCACCGCCGTGGGCACCGGCATCAACACCCCGCTGGGCTTCCCGCAGAAGGTCATCGAGCTCCTCGCCGCCGAGACCCGGCTGCCGATCACCGAGGCGAAGGACCACTTCGAGGCTCAGGCCAACCGCGACGGCCTGGTCGAGGCATCCGGAGCCCTCCGCACGATCGCGGTCTCCCTCACCAAGATCAACAACGACATCCGCTGGATGGGCTCGGGGCCGAACACCGGCCTCGGCGAACTCCACATCCCCGACCTGCAGCCCGGCTCGTCGATCATGCCCGGCAAGGTCAACCCCGTCGTCCCCGAGGCCACCCTCATGGTGTGCGCGCGTGTCATCGGCAACGACGCCACGGTCGCCTGGGCCGGCGCCTCCGGATCCTTCGAGCTGAACGTCGCCATCCCCGTGATGGGCACGGCGCTGCTCGAGTCGATCCGCCTGCTGTCCAACGCCGTGCGCGTCCTCGCCGACAAGACGATCGACGGCCTCGAGGCCAACGTGGCGCGTGCCGAGGCGTTCGCCGGCATGTCCCCCTCGATCGTCACGCCCCTCAACAAGGTCATCGGGTACGAGGCGGCCGCGAAGATCGCCAAGCACGCCGTCGCCAAGGGCATCACGGTCCGCGAGGCGGTCATCGACCTGGGCTACGTCGAGCGCGGCGAGATCATCGAAGAGGTGCTCGACGCCAAGCTCGATCTGCTCTCGATGACCCACCCGGGCTGAGCCCCGCGGGCAGAAACGCCGAGGCGCGCCATAATCGAAGGATGAGCCGCGCACCGAGACCCGTCTCGGTGCGCGCGCGACTCCTCGGCGCGATCCTCGGCGTTCTGCTTCTGGGGCTGATCGTGGCCGGCGGGGTGAGTTTCCTCGTGCAGAGCGAGCGGGTCATCGCGAACGCCGAACGGCAGCTGGACGGGTTCTCGAGCACGGCCGCCTCTGCCTCCGCGGATGCCGTGGGCCTCGTCGCCGCTACGATCCCCGGGCGCACCGACGGCACCATCGCCCTCTCCGGCACGACGGTGCTCGCCGGCACCCCGTCTCCCCCGGGCCTCGCCCTGTCCGACGACACGCAATTCATCTCCGCCGTGAGCAGCGCCATCGCGCGCGGTGAGCTTCGCGGTCGGCTCGACGGCTCCCACGGCCCCGTCCTGTACGCCGCCGTTCCGCTGGGCGCGTCGACGGCCGTGCAGGCCATCTCGATCGACCAGCGCATGGAGCTCGTCACTCTGTCGACGACGACGTTCGCCATCACCGGCACGGTGGTGCTCCTCGCCGTCGCCGTGGCGGGATGGTTCGTGACCGGGGTGCTGTTCTCGCCCCTGCGACGCCTGCGCGACACGGCGGATGCCATCACCCTGGCCGACCTCGGTACGCGTCTGCCTCCGCAGGGCAACGACGAGATCGCCGACCTCACCTCGTCGGTCAACTCGATGCTCGATCGCCTGGCCATGTCGGTCGACGCGCAGCGTCAGCTTCTCGACGACGTGCGACACGAGCTCAAGACCCCGATCACCATCGTGCGGGGGCATCTCGAGATGATGGACCCGGCCGATCCCCACGATGTGTCGGAGACGCGTGATCTCGGCATCGCCGAGCTGGATCGGCTCTCTCGCCTGGTCGACGACATCGACGCGCTGGCGGTCGTCGAGGCCGGCACACTGACGACGGAGGTCATCGCCGTGGACGCGCTCACGGATCGGGTCGGCGAACTCGTCAGCGCGATCCCCCACCACACCTGGACGATCGAGTCCCGCGGTCGAGGGAGCATCCACGGCGATCACGATCGCCTCGTCCAGGCGTGGCTGCAGCTCGCCGACAACGCCGCGAAGTACACACCGGAGGGGACCCCGATCGAGATCGGCAGCAGCGTCGGCGACAGCAACGTCGACCTGTGGGTGCGCGATCACGGTCCCGGCATCCCGCCCGCCGCGCGCCACCGCGTGTTCCGCCGGTTCGACCGCATCTCGACCCGTCGAGGAGTCGAAGGGTCCGGTCTCGGTCTCTCGATCGTGGATGCCATCGCCAAGGCGCACGACGGGTACTGCAGCGTCAGCGACACGCCGGGCGGCGGAGCCACGGTCACCCTCCACCTTCCCCTTCGCCGGGCGCACTCCCCGGCCGACCTTCCCACCCCCGTGCGCGCCGGAGACGTCGTGATGCAGAGAGAGGCCACCGGATGACCCGCATCCTCATCGCCGAGGACGAAGAACGCATCGCCGCGTTCGTCGCGAAAGGACTGGAGGCCGCGGGCTACCAGACCACCATCGTCGACGACGGCGCCGATGCACTCGACACCGCGCTCTCCGGCGACGTCGACCTCGTCCTTCTCGACGTCGGGCTGCCCACGATCGACGGCTTCGAAGTCCTGCGCACGCTGCGCGGACAGGGCTCGGCGCTCCCCGTCATCATGCTCACCGCGCGCACGAGCACACGCGACACAGTGGACGGCCTCGACGCCGGTGCGAACGACTACATGGCGAAGCCGTTCAAGTTCGACGAGCTGCTGGCGCGCGTGCGATCACGCCTCCGAGAGCCCGTGACGGCCCACACGATCTCGATCTCGCACGGGGATGTCACGCTCGACGTCCGCGGCCGTCGCGCGAGCATCAACGGCCGCGATGTCGACCTCAGCGCGCGCGAGTTCTCCCTCGCCGAGGAGTTCCTGCGGCACGCCGGGCAGGTGTTGAGTCGCGAGCAGCTGCTCAGCCGCGTGTGGGGAATGGACTTCGATCCCGGATCGAATGTCGTCGACGTCTACGTGCGCTATCTCCGCGGCAAGTTCGGCGCGGAGCGCATCGCCACCGTCCGCGGCGCGGGCTACCGCTGGGAATAGACCCCGGAAACCCGAAAGCCCCCGGCGGGGGAAACCGGGGGCTGTGGGGAGATCCTGCTCCGGGGGTCTGCCGTCTTACCCGAAATGCAGCGACCAGCCCGTGAAGAGCGGATCTCGTGTTCACTTCTCAGGGGGAACCGCCGGGGGCGGTGACGGGAGTTTCCTCCCGCCGATGAGACAAGTCTGGTCGCTGCCTATGAAAATCGCAGGAGCCGGGCATGAGAATGCTCTCATCTGCAGAACGGGTGCGGGCCCGAGCGGAGACGCCCGGGCCCGCACCGTGATTCTCAGGACAGCTCGCCGGCCTCCAGGAGGTCGGTGACGAGAGCGGCGATGGCGGAGCGCTCGGAGCGGGTGAGCGTGACATGGCCGAAGAGCGCGTGCCCCTTGAGCGTCTCGATCACGGACGCGACCCCGTCGTGACGACCGACCCGGAGGTTGTCGCGCTGGGCGACGTCGTGCGTCAACACGACGCGGGAGTTCTGTCCGATCCGACTCAGGACCGTGAGGAGCACGTTCCGCTCGAGCGACTGCGCTTCATCGACGATCACGAACGCATCGTGCAGGGAGCGGCCGCGGATGTGCGTCAGCGGGAGGACCTCGAGCAGACCGCGCGCCAGCACCTCCTCGAGGACGTTTCCCGACACGACGGAGCCGAGCGTGTCGAAGACCGCCTGCCCCCAGGGGCCCATCTTCTCGGCCTGGTCTCCGGGCAGGTAGCCGAGCTCCTGGCCGCCGACCGCGAACAGCGGGCGGAACACGATGATCTTCTTCTGCTGCTGCCGCTCGAGCACCGATTCCAGCGCGGCGCACAGGGCGAGGGCCGACTTGCCGGTGCCCGCTCGACCGCCGAGCGAGACGATCCCGACCTCGGGATCGAGCAACAGGTCGAGGGCGATGCGCTGCTCGGCCGACCGGCCGTGCAGGCCGAAGGCGTCGCGGTCACCGCGGACGAGGCGGAACTCGCCGTCGCCCGTGACGCGACCGAGGGCCGAGCCCCGCTCGGAGTGGATGATCAGTCCGGTGTTGACCGGCAGCCCCACAACCTCTTCGCTGGTCGCGACCTCGCTCTCGTACAGGTCGCTGAGGTCGTCGCCCGAGACGTCGAGGGAGGCGATGCCCGTCCACCCCGAGTCCATGGCCTGCTCGGCGAGGTACTCCTCGGCCGTCAGGCCGAGGGAGGCGGCCTTCACGCGCATGGGGAGGTCCTTGGACACCACGGTGACCTCCGCACCGTCCTTGGCGATGTTCATCGCCACGGCGAGGATGCGGCTGTCGTTGTTGCCGGTGCGCATGCCCGACGGCAGCACCATCTGATCGGTGTTGTTCAGCTCGACGCGGAGCGTGCCGTCGTTGCCGACAGGGACGGGGAAGTCGAGCCGACCGTGCTCGATACGCAGTTCGTCGAGGTGGCGCAGGGCTTGGCGCGCGAAGTACCCGATCTCCGGGTCGTGACGTTTGCCCTCGAGCTCGGTGATGACCACCACGGGGATCACGACCGAATGCTCCGCGAAACGGAAGAACGCCCGCGGATCGCTCAGTAGGACGGATGTGTCCAGAACGTAGGTGCGCAGGTCCTGTTCGGAAACGCTGCTCTCGACGACGTGACGCTGGTCGAATGGTGCTCGTGCAGTCACAACCCACTCCCGACCCGGGTTTCACACCCGGTTGTCACGAGTCGACCTGTGGGTCACGAGTCGCAATCCGAAGGCCGACTCGATCGGGCTCCGTGCCCGATGTGATCACCGTACGACGCCGCGGGACGCCCGAGGGTCGTTAACACGCCACGAAAATGACGAGTGTGTGAACAACTTTCACTCTCGCGGTGAGGGTTTCCGGCGCGCGCGCCTTACTGACCGAAACGCCGATCCCGCGCGGAGAAGTCGCGGATGGCCCGGAGGAAATCGACTTCGCGCAGATCCGGCCCGAGAGCCTCGACGAAGTAGAACTCGGAATGCGCGGACTGCCACAGCAGGAAATCGCTGAGTCGCTGCTCTCCCGAGGTGCGGATGACGAGGTCGGGGTCGGCCTGTCCCCCTGTATAGAGATGCTCGCCGATCTGCTCGGGCGTCAGGCTGGCCGCGAGCTCCTCCAACGAGCCGCCCGACGCATCGTGCTTGGCGATGATGCTGCGCACGGCGTCCACGATCTCGCTCCGCCCGCCGTACCCGACCGCGAGGTTGACGTGGAGGCCCGTGTGGGAGCGGGTGCGCTCGGTGACCTCGTGCAGGACCTCGGCGAGCTCGGTGGGGAGGCCCTCGGCCCGCCCGACGTGTTGGACCCGCCAGTCAGGCTCCAGGGACAGCTCGCGGGCGAGCTCGGCGATGATCTCGAGCAGGTCGTTCAGCTCGCGACTGTCGCGCTTGACGAGGTTGTCGTTGGACAGGAGGTACAGCGACACCACCCCGATACCCAGGTCGTCGCACCATCGCAGGAACTCGTGCATCTTCGCGGCGCCCGCCCGATGCCCGTGCGCCGCGCTGTCGTAGCCGAGCTGCCGGGCCCAGCGCCGATTGCCGTCGATCATCATCGCGACGTGGTGGGGAACGGTGGCCGGCATGCGTCGGCGCAGACGCGAGGCGTACAGACGGTACAGGGGACCGCGCCCCTCGTTCCTTCGCATCCGCGCCACCCGCCTACGCTACCGCGCGCAGCGCGATTCCCCCTCGTCCGGGGACGGCTTCCACCTGCGTGAAAGGTGAGTGTCGCCCCGTGTTCCGTCCGCGGCATGATCGGACGCGTAGGGTCTTCGTGTGAGACCGACGACCCCCGATGACGGCGTGGAGATGCCCCAGCTCCCCCTTCTCGACGCGTCCGCCGTGGGCGCGCAAGACGAGGTCAAACCCACGTGGCGCGGATGGATCCACGCGGGCACCTTCCCGGTGGCGATCGCGGCCGGCATCGTCCTCATCGCGCTCGCCCAGGGAGCGCCGGCGAAGTGGGCCTCCGCCGTTTTCGCGGCATCCTCTCTCCTGCTCTTCGGCAACTCGGCGCTCTACCACCGCTTCAACTGGAAGCCGAAGACCAAGGCCGTCCTCAAGCGCATCGACCACGCGAACATCCTGCTGCTCATCGCCGGCACGTACACGCCTCTCGCCGTGCTGGCCCTGCCGACGCCGAAGACCGTGCTGCTGCTGTCGATCGTGTGGGGCGGAGCGCTCCTCGGCATCCTGTTCCGCGTCTTCTGGATCAACGCGCCGCGCTGGCTCTACGTCGCGCTGTACCTTGCGCTCGGCTGGGCCGCGGTGATGTACCTGTTCGATCTTCTCGCGGCCAACGTCGCCATGATGGTGCTGGTCGTCGTCGGCGGACTCCTGTACACCGCGGGGGCGATCGTCTACGCCCTCAAGCGTCCCAACCCGTGGCCCGGTCACTTCGGCTTCCACGAGATCTTCCACGTGTGCACCGTGCTGGCGTTCCTGTGCCACTGGGCCGCCTGCCTGCTGATCGCGCTCGCGCCGGCGTATCACGGCGGCTGAGGCCGCCTTCAGACCGACGGGGCCGTCCCTCGGCCGCACTCGAGCCGATCCGAACGCCCCGGACCGGGACCAGCGGATGCCGTGACGGCGGCGTCAGGCGCGAGGTGCGGCGTCGTCGGGGGTCTCGGCCGCCCGCGCCTGCTCCTCCGCGTCGAGTTCGGCGTTGACTTCTTCGCGGTAGCGCCCGCGGCGGATGCGCCGCAGCATGTCCCACACGAGGAGGAAGACCGCGACCCCGATGAAGGCGATCGCGCCGAAGCCGAACGGCCCGGGCGTGACGAGGGAGTCGTCGGGAGTGTTGGCCGGGGTGGGCGTGGTCGCGAGAGCGACGAGCACGGGAAGCATGGAGTCCTTCGGTCCGGGCGGAAGCGCGTAGCCTGGAACTCCAGCCTAAAGCCCGGAGAGACCATGACGACGCAGGAGATGCTCGATGAGCGCTACGGCCGGCGCACGTCGCCCCGCCGTCGGATCGTGCTGTGGAGCATCGTCGGTGTGATCGCGCTGACGCTCACGGCGCTGCTGGGATGGACCACCGTGTCGAACACCATGCGGTCGGTCACCGCGAACGACACCGGCTACACCGTGGACGACGCCTCGAGCGTGACGATCTCGTTCCAGTTCACCGCTCCCGTCGGCGAGCCCGTGGCGTGCGCGATCGAGGCGCAAGACGAGGACCACGGAACCGTGGGGTGGCGCGTCGTCGAGTACCCGGCATCCGAGGACCACAGCCGGGCCTTCACGGAGAAGATCCCCACGCTCGCGCTGGCGACCACGGGTTTTGTCAACTCTTGCTGGGTGCCGTAAAATAGCCCGAGATGACGCGCCCCGGCTCGATGCCGGGGCGTTCGACATATCCCCCGGCGGACACCCCGAAGGATGCCGCTCGGTCTCGACGAAGGAGTAACCGTGTCCAATGACGCCCAGGTGACGTTCCTCACCCAAGACGCCTACGACCGCCTCGCTCAGGAGCTCGAGCACCTGTCGACCACCGGTCGCGAAGAGATCGCGAAGCGCATCGAAGCCGCCCGCGAAGAGGGCGACCTCAAGGAGAACGGCGGCTACCACGCCGCGAAAGACGAGCAGGGCAAGCAGGAGGCGCGCATCCGCACGCTCCAGCAGCTTCTGAAGGACGCGAAGGTCGGCGAGGCTCCCGAGAGCCACGGGGTGGTCGAGTCGGGGACCGTCGTGACCGCTGTCGTCGCCGGCGGCGAAGAGAAGTTCCTGCTCGGCAACCGCGAGATCGCGGCGAACTCCGAACTCGACGTCTACAGCGAGGCCTCCCCGCTGGGCGCGGCGATCATCGGCCTGAAAGAGGGCGAGAAGGGCTCCTACACCGCCCCCAACGGCAAAGAGATCTCGGTCGAGATCGTGAAGGTCGAGACGTACTCCGGCCAGTGAGCCTCACCTCGAGAGCCGCTCCCCCGTTCGGGGTGAGCGGCTCTCGGCATGTACGGGGCCAGAAGGCGCGGAGGGGCGTGCGCACCGGTTCGGGGCGGATCGCCGCGGTTGCCGGCCGGACGCCGAGTCGGGGCGGATCGCCGCGTTTGCCGCGCCGACGCCGCGTCGGGGCGGATTCCTCCGTCCGGGGCACGAATCCCCCGCCCCGAACGGCAGAACGCGCCCCGAACGCCGAGGCACGGCCGGGGGGCACCCCTCAGTCGGGGACGACCGTGGCGACGAAACCGGCATCCTCGAGCGTCCGGATCACCAGCGCGCGGTGCTCGGCGCCCCGGGTCTCGACGCTGAGCTGCAGGATGACCTCGCTGATCTGCAGGCCCTGGCCGTGGCGGGTGTGCAGCACCTCGATGACGTTCGCGCCGACCTGCGCGAGCAGCTCCGACACGCGGGCGAGCTGGCCCGGACGATCGGGCAGAGGGATCCGCAGCGACATGTAGCGACCGGATGCCGACAACCCGTGCGCCACGACCCGCTGCAGCAGGAGGGGGTCGATGTTGCCGCCGGACAGGATCGTCACGGTGGGCCCGGTCGCCTGGATCTTGCCGGCGAGGATCGCCGCGACGCCCACGGCCCCCGCGGGCTCGACGACCTGCTTCGCGCGCTCGAGGAGCACGAGGAGGGCGCGGGCGATGTCGTCCTCGGTGACGGTGACGACCTCGTCGACGTACCTGCGGATGAGCTCGAACGGCAGATCGCCGGGACGCGCGACCGCGATGCCGTCGGCCATCGTCGGGGTCGTCTCGACCTGCATCGGATATCCGGCGGCGAGCGACGACGGATACGCCGCCGAGTTGTGCGCCTGCACGCCGATTATGCGCACATCGCGCCCCTCGGCGGCGGCGCGCGCCTTCACGGCTGCCGCCACGCCCGCGGCGAGGCCTCCCCCGCCGATCCCCACGATGATCGTGTCGAGGTCGGGCATGTCCTCGATCAGCTCGAGACCGAGCGTGCCCTGGCCCACGATGATGTCGCGGTGGTCGAACGGGTGGATCAGCACGGCGCCGGTACGCTCGGCGAACTCGGCCGCGAGTCGCAGCGGCGTCTCGACGGTCGCCCCCTCGAGGATCACCTCGGCGCCGTAACCGCGCGTGGCGAGCAGCTTCGGAACCGGGACACCGAGGGGCATGAAGATCGTCGCCGGGATGCCGAGCTGCTGGGCCGCCAGCGCCACGCCCTGCGCGTGGTTCCCGGCCGAGGCCGCCACGACTCCTCGCGCCCGCTCTTCGGCGGTGAGACGCGACAGGCGGTGCGACGCACCGCGGATCTTGAAGGAGCCGGTGCGCTGGAGGTTCTCGAGCTTGAGGTTGACCGGAACGCCGAGGAGCTCGGTGAGGTGCAACGACTCATCGAGCGGGGTGCGCGTGATGATGCCGCGCAGAGCCTGCGCGGCATCCTCGAACTCGGCCAGGGTGGGAGTGTCGTTCATGATCTCCTTCCGCGCTCGCGCGGGACGGTCTGCCAGATGAGATCTCGAGATGCCAGCGGCTGCCCCTCGTGCTCCCAGGCCTTGGAGCTGAGGTACACCGCGACCACGTTGACGAAGGCGGCGAGAGGAACCGCGAACAGCGCGCCCGCGATCCCGCCGATCATGGCCCCGCCGGCGACGACGAGGACGACCGCGAGCGGGTGGACCTTGACGGCCGAGCCCATGAGGATCGGCTGCAGGATGTGGCTCTCGACCTGCTGGACGCCGAGCACGACGACGAGCATGAACAGGGCGATGAGCGGACCGTTGTACACGAGCGCGATGAAGACGGCGAGGGCGCCGGTGGCGACGGCTCCGACGAACGGGATGAACGCGCCGAGGAAGACGAGCACGCCGATCGGGATCGAGAGCGGGACGCCGAGGAGGAAGGCGCCGAGACCGATGCCGATGGCGTCGATCGTGGCGACGAGCAGCTGCGTGCGCGCGTAGCTCTTGACCGTGCGCCAGCCCGCGCGGCCGGCTCCGTCCACCGCCGGACGCGCGACGCGCGGGAACAGGCGTGTCGTCCACCGCCAGATCCCGCCGCCGTCGGCGAGCAGGCACAGCAGGATGAAGAGCGTCAGCAGCACGCCGGTGCCCACGTGGCCGAGGGTCGTTCCGATCGCGAGGGCGCCGGTCCACAGCAGTTCCGCCTGCTGCTGCAGGAAGCTTCCGGCCTGGGTGAGCCCGTCGTCGATCTGCTGCGCGCTGAGGTGCAGGGGGCCGTCGATCAGGTACTGGCGGAACTGCTCGACCGCCAGCACCGTGCGCTCCTGCACCGAGCCGAACTCGCGCGAGATCTGCCAGACGGCGAGCCAGACCAGGCCCGAGATGACGGCGATGGTCCCGAGCACCGTGACCACGATCGCGAGCCACTTCGGCCAGCGGTGCCGCTGCAGGAACGAGAACGCCGGCCAGACCAACGCGGTGATGAGGATCGCGACCAGCAGCGGGATCACGAGCAGCTTCAGCTGGATGACCACCCAGATGACGACACCGAGCGCCGCGGCGATGACGAGCAACCGCCAGGCGTAGGCCGTGGCCTGCCGCAGCGCCGGGGGAACCGGGGGCTGCAGGTCGCTGGAGACCGTGCGTCGCTTGAGGGCGTCGAGGAACGATCCGCGGGGCTCGGGATCGGGTCCGGTCATCCTGTCAGCCTACCGCCGTGCTCCCTGCGCGATCGCCGTGATGTCGGAGGTCGTGGCTACGGTGAACCCCATGACCACGACGCTTCGTCGCGCCGACGCTCGCCGCATCGCCCTGTCCGCCCAAGGATTCGCCCGACCCCGGCCACAGACGGTGGGCACCCGCCAGATCACGAGCGCTCTGCATCGCATGCGCATCCTGCAGATCGACTCCGTGAACGTCTTCTCCCGCTCGCATTACATGCCGCTCTTCGCGCGTCTCGGCGCGTACGACACCGGCCTGCTCGACAAGCTCGCCTTCTCGCGCCGGCCGACATGGGTGGAGTCCTGGGCGCACGTGGCATCCCTCGTCTCGGTCGACGACTGGCCGCTCCTGCAGTTCCGTCGGGACGCCCTGCGCGACAAGTACGGCCGCGACGCGTGGGCCGAGGCCAACCAGCCCCTCTTGCAGTGGCTCCGTGACGAGCTCGCCGCGCGGGGACCGCTGCGGCCGGCCGAGATCGACCACGACGCCCGCAGCGGCTCGCGGGGGTCCTGGTGGGGCTGGGACGACGTCAAGAACGGTCTCGAGCGCCTGTGGCTGTTCGGCGAGGTCGCGATCGCCGGACGTCGAGGGTTCGAACGGCGGTACGCCCTGGCATCCGATGTCCTTCCCCCGTCGGCGCTCGAGTCGACCGTGCCGCGGCAGGAGGCCGTGAGAGAGCTCGTCCGGCGCGCCGCCGTCGCGTACGGCGTGGCGACGGCAGCGGACCTCGCGGACTACTGGCGTATCCGCGACCGTCCGGCGGTCCTGGCGGCCGTGCGCGATCTCGTCGACGCCGGCGAGCTGATCCCGGTGCAGGTCGACGGGTGGCAGGTGGCGGGGCGGCCTGCGAAGGCCTGGCTGCATCGGGATGCCGCGCGCCCGCGCCGTGTGGACGCCGCGGCGATCCTCACCCCCTTCGACCCGGTGGTGTGGTTCCGCGATCGCGCGGAGAGGCTGTTCGACTTCGACTACCGGATCGAGATCTACACGCCCGCGCCGCAGCGGCGGTTCGGCTACTACTCGCTCCCCGTGATCGTCGGCGACGACGTCGTGGGACGCGTCGATCTGAAGGCCGACCGCTCATCGAGCGCGCTGCGCGTGCAGTCGGCGTGGTGGGAGCACGGAGCGCCTCCGGATGCCGCCGACCGCGTCGCCGCCGAGCTGATCGGCGCAGCACGCTGGCAGGGCCTCGAGCGCGTCACCGTCGCGCGGTGGGGTGATGCCGCGGACGCCCTCGCGGGCGCACTGCGCGCCGAACGCCACGAGCACCCCGACGGTCGAGCCACCTGAAAGGCGCCCCCTCCGAGGTGGAGGAGGCGCCTGTCGGTCAGAACTGGACGCGAGGTGGTTCGGCGATCGCCGCCCCGTCGACGACCTCGAAGAACTCCCGCTCGCTGAAACCGAGCTGACGGGCGAAGAGGTTGTTCGGGAAGACCTTGATCTTCGTGTTCAGCTCGCGGACGCCGCCGTTGTAGAAGCGACGCGACGCCTGGATCTTGTCCTCGGTGTCGACGATCGAGTGCTGGAGCTGAAGGAAGTTCTGGCTCGCCTGCAGCTGCGGGTAGGCCTCGGCGACGGCGAACAGCGACTTCAGAGCCTGCTGCATGTGCCCTTCGGCGACACCGGCCGCGGCGGGACTCTCGGCCGTGAGGGTCTCGGCACGGGCGCGCGTCACGTTCTCGAACACGGCCTTCTCGTGCGAGGCGTACCCCTTCACGGTCTCGATGAGGTTCGGGAGCAGGTCGGCTCGGCGCTTGAGCTGAACGGTGATGTCACTCCACGCCTCGTCGACGCGCACGTTGAGCGCGACGAGCGAGTTGTAGGTGGCCCACAGGTAGATACCGGCGATCACCAGGATGCCGACGATCACCAAGACCGGTACGAGCCACTCCCACATAAGTCCCCACACTCCGTTCGGAAGATTGCCCTTCAGTGTAACCGCGGGGCGGGGCGGGAAACCGAGGTGTGACAGGGACTCTCAGGCGATGTGGATGGAGCCCGGGGACGCGGCAGGCAGGTCGTCTGTACCCCCGGTGGGACTCGAACCCACACTGAAGCGATTTTAAGTCGCCTGCCTCTGCCATTGGGCTACGGGGGCCCGAGGATCAACCGTATCGCGGGGCGGGGCGAGCTCAAGGTGTGCCGTCCTGCGGAGTTCGCCGCCCACACATCGGTGGCAGGCCGCTGAACAGGGCAAGCCCGACACGAACTCCGCAGGACGGCCGAGCCCCGACCGGCCGGCGGCGCCGGGACGGCGGCATCCGCGAACGACGAGACCCCCGCACCCGTGGAGGGGGCGGGGTCTCGGGACGCAGGTGTTACTTCGCGGCGACGGGCTCGGGCTTCTTCTCGGCCGCGGGCGCGTCGGCGGCGGGAGCCGCGGGACGCGGGCGGGCCGCGAACTCCTCGAAGGTGGCGCGCGGGTTCTGCACGGCCTCGAGGCTGACGGTCTCGCGACCGTGCACGAAGTTCTGCACCCAGTCGCCGATCACGCGGAACTTGCGCTCCCACGTGGGCATCGCCAGACCGTGGTAGCCGCGGTGCGCGAGCCACGCGATGAAACCGGTCAGCGCGATCTTGCCGGACTGGAAGGCACCGTTGTACAGGCCCAGACCGGCGACGGCACCGAGGTTCTTGTGGAAGTACTGCTTGGGCTGCTCGCCCCGCAGGACCGCCACGATGTTCTTCGCCATGAGCTTGCCCTGGCGGACGGCGTGCTGCGCGTTCGGGACGCAGAAGCCGCCGACGCCGCCGCCCGAGAGGTCGGGCACGGCCGAGACGTCGCCGGCCGCCCACGCGCCCTCGACGAACTCTTCGTCGGTGCCCACGCGGAGGTCGGGGCGGGTGCGGATGCGGCCGCGCTCCTCGACCGGCAGGTCGCTGCCGCGCACGACGGTGGGGTTCGCCATGACACCGGCGGTCCAGATGATGAGGTCGCTGGGGAGCTGCTCACCGGTGGAGAGCTCGATGACGCCGTCGACGGCGCCCTTGACCTGCGTGTCGAGGTGCACGAAGGCACCCTTCTTCGCCAGATCCTTCAGCACCCACTCGCTCGTCTTCTGCGAGACCTCGGGCATGATGCGGCCCATCGCCTCGATGAGGTGGAAGTGCGTGTCGTCGAATGACAGCTGGGGGTAGGACTTCAGCAGCGACGACGCGTAGGCGCGCAGCTCGGCGAAGACCTCGATACCGGCGAAGCCACCGCCGACGACGACGACGGTCAGCAGACGGTCGCGCTCGGGACCGGCCGGGAGCACCGACGCCTTGTCGAAGTTCGAGGTGAGGCGATCGCGGATGGCGACGGCCTCTTCGATGGTCTTGAGGCCGATCGCGTTCTCGGCGATGCCCGGGATCGGGAACGTGCGCGAGACGGCGCCGGCGGTGACGACGATCTGGTCGTACTCGTGCTGCCACGTCTCGTCGCCCACGATCGGGGTGATCGTCGCGGTCTTGGTCGCGTGGTTGATCCCTGTGACCTTGCCCGCGATGACCGTGGTGCGCTTGAGGTGACGACGGAGGCCGACGACGACGTGGCGCGGCTCGATCTCACCGGCCGCGACCTCGGGGAGGAAGGGCTGGTAGGTCATGTACGGCAGCGGGTCGACGATGGTGACCTCGGCCTCGCCGCGGCCGAGCATCTTCTCGAGCTTCCACGCGGTGTAGAAACCCGCGTAGCCTCCGCCGACAATGAGGATCCTGGGCACGGTGCTGGTCACGATGGGAGAGACTCCTGGTTTGTGGTGCGGCTCGGCTCGCGAGAAATGCGCGCCTTTCGAATTCGCCGGGCAGCAGCACTGACGCCGAGCGCAATCATTATAGCCGCGAGCGTGGCACCCGCGAGCGGCAGTGACCCGTACAGCACGGTATCGCGCGACGGGAGCAGAGGCGAACTCGCGGAGGGCGGCCCCTCGACCGGGGGCAACGGCGGAATCTCCACGGGGGCCGAACTCGGCGTCGGACTCGGCTCGCTGTCGGCCCGCCGGTAGACGCGGATCCAGTCCTCGAGACTGCCGAGCGGGTTCTCCGACACCGACGGCACGTCCGCCGACACGGCGCGGGAGGCGTCCACGAGACCGTAGCCGTACAGCAGATCGAGCCCGGGCGCCGTGCCCGGGGCGGGCTTGGCGGTGGAGATCAGACGGTTCAGGACGTTGTCGGCATCCATTCCGGGATGCGCCGCGCGGACGAGGGCGGCGATGCCGGCGACGATGGGAGCGGCGCCGCTCGTCCCGTTCCACTGCGCGAGCGTGCCGTCGGCGGAGACGCCCAGGAGCCGCTCACTGGGGGCCGAGATGCCGATCGTGATGCCCTGGGTCGATGCGTCGCTGCTCGCGCGTCCGGACGGATCCACCCCGCCCACGGCGAGAACGCCCGGGATCGTCGCGGGGGCGCCCACGCGGTCGGTGCCGCTCCCCCGGTTGCCCGCCGCGACGACCACGACGACGTCGTGGTCGAACGCGTACAGGAAGGCGTCATCCCAGCTGGGGTCCCAGTCGAGCGTGTTCGTCGTCAGCGAGAGGTTGATCACGGTCGCGCCCTGGTCGACGGCCCAGCGCATCGCCTTCGCGATCTGCTCCGTGAACGGGACCGACGCCGACGCCCCGAAACCGATCGAGATCGAGAGCAGCTCGGCCTCGGGAGCGACCCCGATCATGCCGCGGCCGTTCCCGGTGCCCCGTGAGGCGGCGAGGGAGGCGACCCAGCTGCCGTGGTTGGAGTCCACGGCGCCGACCGGCGTCCGACCGTCCGGGGATCCCGCCCCCGACACGTCGGTGCCACCTACGACCGCCCCGTTGAACTCGACGGGCCCGCGACCGATGCCGGTGTCGATGATCGCGATCTTCTGACCCGCCCCGCGGGTGGTGTTCCACGCGTCACGGATGCCGTACTGATCGAGCCAGTACTCCCCCGCCCTGACGCTGTCCGTCGGGTCCTCCGGCACGGGGGCGGTCGTCGCCCCGCTGAGCATCACCGCGAGAACGAGGGATGCCGCCGCGGCGACGACGCGTCTCATCCGCCGGCTCCGGGGGTCTCGCAGACGCACCGCTCGGGCGACCAGGTCCCCCGGGCGAGAGCACGATCGCCGATCGGGTTGACACCCGGGCCCGCGGCGAGGGAATGGCCCGCGAGCGCGTGCAGGCACTTCACGCGCGTCGGCATCCCGCCGGCGGAGATCCCGGCGATCTCCTCGGGCTCGCCGTAGGCCGCGCGGTCGCGGAGGTACGCCTCGTGGGCGGCGAGGTAGGCGGCGCGCAGGTCATCGTCCTCGGCGAGCTCGTCCTGGAACTCCTTCATCACGTGCCCCGCCTCGAGCACCGACATCGCGGCCGTCGCTGCGGGGTGCGTGAGGTAGTAGAACGTGGGGAACGGGCTGCCGTCGTCGAGTCGCGGAGAGGTCGCCACCACGGTCGGGTTTCCGCAGACGCAGCGCGCGGCGATGCCGACCACGCCGCGCGGCACACGGCCGAGCTGCGCCTGGAGAACGGCGAGGTCGGCGTCGGAGGCGGGGGGAAGCTGCGTGGTAGTCATCGCTCTCAGGGTACCCGGCGGCGCTGCACGCCCACCGAGGACCATGGGGGGCCGCGCACCGGGGACCGGCGAGTGCGAGTCCGATCAGGGAGCAGGCGGCGCGTCGGGCGACGGCGTCGGATCGGGAACACCGACCGTGGGAACCGCCACCTGCGCGGATCCCGCCGAGGTCAGCGAGCGCATGAACTGCGACATCCAGTCGGTGCGGGTCTGGCTCACGTCGCCGCTCACGTCGGCCTGCTCCTGCAGGGCGGCCGAGGCGGGGAGGTCGTCGTCGATGAGGTACACGACCTCTCCGGGCATCGTGTAGTACAGGCGTTCACGGGCCTGCGTCGTGATGTAGGCGGGGTCGGACCACCGCTCGCGCTGCGACTGCAGGTCGGCGACCTCGGACTGGCTCAGGGCCACGGCGCTCTTGAGCGCCTGGATCTGCTGGCGCTGGTCCATGTAGGTGCCGACCGTGGGGACGAGCACGAACGTCCCGAGGACGACCAGACCGAGCATGATCACGACGAACCCGGAGACCCGGATGCCGCCGAGCCACCCCCGCACGTCGACGCGGCGTTGCGCGGCCGCGGGGCGCGCGGCGGAGGAGGCGGGGCGCTTCGACGCAGAGGCCTGCGAGCGGGCCTTCCCGGCGGAGCTCGCGGTCGGGGTCTTCGCGATACGCGACGCGGGGCTCTTCGGCTTCGCACCCTTGCCCGTCGGGCCGGCAGCACCCCCGGATGCCGGTCCGCGAGGAGGCAGTGTCGGTCGGTCCACGGCATCCCCTCTCGTTCTCACCCGAGCGTTCCGGCGACGGGCGGAGCCGAGTCTACGTCGCCGACCCGTGCGGGCCCGGGGACGCGCCGAGGACCGCCGAGGGTCTCGGCGAACACCCCGCGACGGGTCCGGGAACACGAAAGGAGGGGGAGCCGCACGGCTCCCCCTCCTCACGGTGTCAGACGCTCAGCCCTTGAAACGGGGGAACGCCGAGCGGCCCGCGAAGACCGCGGCGTCGCCGAGGTCCTCCTCGATGCGGAGCAGCTGGTTGTACTTCGCGACGCGCTCGCTGCGCGCGGGGGCACCGGTCTTGATCTGGCCGGCGTTGACCGCGACGGCGAGGTCGGCGATCGTGGTGTCCTCGGTCTCGCCCGAACGGTGCGACAGCATCGAGGTGTAGCCCGAGCGGGTCGCCAGCGAGATCGCGTCGAGCGTCTCGGACAGCGTGCCGATCTGGTTGACCTTGACCAGCAGCGAGTTGGCGACACCGAGGTCGATGCCCTGCTGCAGGCGCTTGGGGTTGGTGACGAACAGGTCGTCGCCGACGAGCTGGACCTTGGAGCCGATGGCATCCGTCAGCTTCTTCCAGCCGTCCCAGTCGTCTTCGGCGAGGGCGTCCTCGATCGTGACGATGGGGAAGTTCGCGACGAGGTCGGCGAAGTAGTCGACGAGCGTGTCGACGCTCCACTCCTTGCCCTCGACGGTGTAAACGCCGTCCTTGTAGAACTCGGTGGCGGCGACGTCGAGGCCGACGGCGATGTCCTTGCCGGGGGTGAAGCCGGCCTTCTCGATCGCGCGGATGAGGAAGTCGAGGCCCTCGCGGTTGCTGGGCAGGTCGGGGGCGAAGCCGCCCTCGTCGCCGAGACCGGTGTTGTAGCCGGCCGACTTCAGCTCGCCCTTGAGGACGTGGTAGACCTCGGTGCCCCAGCGCAGCGACTCGCCGTAGGTGTCGGCGCCGATGGGGGCGAGGAAGAACTCCTGGAAGTCGATGCCGTTGTCGGCGTGCTCGCCACCGTTGATGACGTTGAACAGCGGAACGGGCAGCAGGTGCGCGTTCGGGCCGCCGAGGTAGCGGAACAGCGGCAGGTCGGCGCTGTCGGCGGCGGCCTTCGCGACGGCGAGCGAGACGCCGAGGATGGCGTTGGCGCCGGTGCGCGACTTGTTCTCGGTGCCGTCGGTCTCGATGAGGATCTCGTCGATGATGCGCTGCTCGCTGGCCTCGACGCCCTCGATGGCGGGGCCGAGCTCGTCGACGACCGCGGCGACGGCCTTGAGCACGCCCTTGCCGCTGTAGCGGCTCTTGTCGCCGTCGCGCAGCTCGTAGGCCTCGAACGCGCCGGTGGACGCGCCGGAGGGGACGGCCGCCCGCTGGACGATTCCGTCGTCGAGGAGCACCTCCACCTCGACGGTCGGGTTACCGCGCGAATCCAGGATCTCGCGCGCGTTGACAGCCTCGATAAGTGCCACGAAGGACTCCTCGTTGGTTCTTGGGTGGAAGAGGGCGGAGCGTCGTCGGTCCGTGGTCGAGTCTAGTGACCCCGCCCGCCGGGCGTGGGGTCGACCACGATCGCGAGGGCGACGCCGTCCCATCCCTTGCGGTCGAGCGTCTGCAGAGCGGTCGCGTCGAAGCGGGGATCGCTGCCGAGCATCAGGATGCCGCGCCGCGCGCCCTGCACCTTCGCATCGGCCGTGTCGGGGTCGGCGACCTCTCCCCCGCGCACGACGTTGTCGAGCACGACGACGGTGCCGGAGCGGCCCAGTCGCGCGGCCCAGTCGAGGTAGATCGTGTTCGATTCCTTGTCGGCATCGATGAAGACCAGGTCGAAGGGCTCGCCGCCCTCGAGGGCGGGGAGCACGTCGGCGCCTCGCCCCTCCCGCACCTCGACGCGCGCGGCGACACCGGCCCGGCGGAGGTTGTCGCGGGCGATCGCGGCGTTCGCGGGTTCGGCTTCGATCGTGACGACGCGGCCGTCCGCCCCGACGGCGCGCGCGAACCAGATGGTCGAGTATCCGCCCAGGGTGCCGATCTCGAGGACCCGACGTGCGCCCGCGATGCGGGTGAGCAGGTGCAGGAACTTCGCGTTGACGGGAGCCACCTCGATCGAGGGGAGGCCGGCGTCGTGCTGTGTCCGCAGGACGGCATCGAGGACCGGGTCGTCACCGACCAGGGTGTCGGTCAGGAACGCGTCGACGTCGTCGGAGGTGGGCACCCTTCCACCCTGTCGGGACGGGCGGCGCGGGTCAACGCTCGCCGCGCAGGTGCGCGCGAGTCATCTCGTCGTACTCCTCGTCGGAGAGGTCGTCGAAGCCCTTCGCCTCCACGCGGTCCGACCGCATCCACCGGATCATGAGGATGACGAGGATCGGGACGTCGGCGAACTCCGCGATGAACCAGATCATGTCGCCCGCGAGGTGCTGGTCGTGCAGCATCGAGGGCCACCACGAGACCGCCCGCGCGGCATCCGGGATCAGATCGACGACGTTGTCGTTCAACCGCAGGAGCAGGCCCGGGACCGAGTCGATCAGCAGCTCGACGAAGGCGAGGAGGAACTCGATGGCGATGAAGGCGCCGGTGTGCACCGCACCGAGGGCCATCATCGGCAGGACCATCGCGAGCCCCACGAGGGGGACGACGATCCCGAGCGACGCCTCGACCACGGGATTCACGCGCAGGATGCCGGCCACGGGCGTGAGGAACAGGCAGAACACCGCCGCGATCACGATGGTGGCGACCATCGCGTTGCCGAAGATGCGCGTGAGGCGGGACGCGAGGATCCTCTCCCGGATGTTCGCGGGGACGAGATCGAGGGGACGACCGGCGGCGATGCCGGCCGGGATGGCGAAGATCAGCAGGGCGATGCGGGTCGAGAACGCCCAGCGCAGCTCGGACGAGTACACCCCGAGGAATCCGAGCTCGATCACGGCGTACGGCAGCAGCCCGAGGGCGAAGAAGCCGATCGTGCGCCGCAGCGGCCACGGCTCCCCGCGGAGCCGCACGCGGCGGACCCCGAGCAGGTAGGCGACGGATGCCACGAAGAGCACGCCGAGAGTGAGCGGATCGGCGCGCCAGGTGCTGAGGAAGACATCGGTGGGAGGCGTGCGGGCAGAGTACGGCGGCGAGCTATGGGTTGGCCGAGGAGCGGGCTGCCTCCGTGGTCGACGCGAGCGCGGCCCGCACCGCGGGGAGCAGGGCGTCGGCCGTCCGGCGGTAGCCGAGGGCGCTGGGATGGAAGCGGTCGATGCTGAACATCTCGTCGGGGTTCTCGGCGAACACCGGGCCGACGGCCCGCGCGAGGCCCACCACGCGCGCGCCCGCCCGGTGGGCGGCACGGGCCTGCGCCGCGGCGAGCTGCCGCGAGGAGCGCGAGGCGAGGGTGCGCAGCGGCTGCGGCACGGCCCGCAGCGTCCCCAGATCCGGACACGTGCCGACGACCACCGGCATCCCCCGGTCCCTCAGGATGCCGATGGCCTCCTCGAGCTGCGCGGCTGCGCGTGTCGCGGGAACGCGGTGGGTGACGTCGTTGCCGCCCACCACGATGACGGCGACGTCGGCGCGATACTCCGGTGGCAGTTCCGCGAGCTGCGCGGTCAGCGCCGAGGTCTCCGACCCCACGACAGCGGCGGTGCGGAGCCGCACGGGACGGGCTGCGTCGCGGGCGATGCCCTTCGCGAGCCGCGCGCCCAGCGTGTCCCGCCGGTGGCCGGCGCCGAGCCCCGCGGCGATCGAGTCGCCGAGCAGCAGCAGCTCGACCGGCTCCCCCGGGTGCTTCTTGCGGCGCCACACGCGATCCGCGTCGAGAGCTTGCTCTCCGAGCGGCTTGCCGATGCGGCGTCGGGCGATCGCGGCCTGCCGGGAGATGAGCGTCCGCATCGCCACGGCGGTCGCACCGAGCACGGCCACCGTGGAGGCGGCGGTCAGGGTCACGGGTCGACGCGCGCGCATCCTCCGATGACACTCGCCCGCGATGAACGCCCGGTGGACGCGCCGTGACGTCGGGGAGACGCCGGGCCCGCGGCATCCGGAGTCCTCGGCGCCGGCACGTCGCCGCGCCCGCGGCGCCCCGAACCCCGGCGCCGGGCACGTCACCCGAGGGCGCGACGGGCCCGGGACCGGAGGGCGACGGCGACGACCAGCACCGCCACGGCGAGCGCGATGTCGAGGGCGAGGCCCGCGAACAGCTCGTCGCGTCCGGCGGCACCGGTGACGCTCACGAGCCCGCCGATGACGATCACACCGAACGAGAGCGCGAGCTGCTGCGCCGTGCTGAACATGCCGCCCGACAGGCCGGCCGCCTCCACCGGGACCTCGCGCACGACGAGCTGGGTCAGCGGCGAGAAGATGAGCGCCTGACCCGCTCCCAGCAGCACGAGGGCCGGCTGCAGCCACAGGCCGACATCGCTCCCCCACGCCAGTGCGAGAGTGCCGGCCATGCCGAGCAGCGCCACGATCTGCAAGGTCACCCCGAGGATCAGGGTCGCATCGCCCAGGCGGCTCTGGATGCGGGCCACGGCCAGCGACATCGCCGCGAACACGACCGCGAACGGCAGCAGCGCCATCCCCGCCTGCAGCGAGGTGAGGCCGCCGGCTTCGACAGCCCGGGGGAAGACGTAGAGAAGGGCCGAGTATCCGGCGAAGAAGAGCCCCGCCGCTAGCAGTCCGAGCTGCAGGGCGCGCAGGCGCAGGACGCTCGGCGGCAGCAACGGGACGCGGCCGGAGCGCTCGATGGCATCCTGGTGCCTCCACATGCCCCACAGGGCCACGGCGGCGATCACGAGGACGAGGGCGACCGGCCACGACCAGTTCCACACCGGACCGAACGTCAGGGCGACGGAGGCGGCCAGGATGCCGAGGGCCAGCCCCGCAGTGCCGACGACGTCGATCGCGACGACCTCGTGCGCCCGTGACCTCGGCGCGAGCGGGGCGAGGACGATCGCTGCCACGGCGATGAGCGCCACGACGACGAACACCGCGCGCCACCCCTCGACGGGGCCGAACGACAGCGCCGCGAGCGCTCCGCCGGACACCTGTCCCACCGCCGCGCCGATCCCGCCGCTGGCACCGAAGGCGGCGATCGCGCGGGTGCGGGCGGAGCCGTTCGAGGTCGCCTGGATCGTCGCGAGCACCTGCGGGGTGCACAGCGCGGCACCGACGCCCTGTACGACGCGGGCGACGATCAGCGTCTCGATCGAGGGAGCGAGAGCGCACGCGATCGCCGAGACGAGGAAGAGCCCCATGCCGATCGTGTACAGGCGGTGGCGGCCGAAGCGGTCGCCGAGGCGGCCTCCGAGGATCAGCAGGACGGCGAAGGGGATGCCGTAGCCCGCGATGACGAGTTCGAGAGCCACGTCTCCGGCGCCGAAGCGTTCACGCAGCGTCGGCAGGATCACCGTCACGGCGTTGAAGGCGAACGTCCCCACCCCGGGTCCGAGGAGGAAGCCGAGATAGCGCCAGGTGGGCACCGGACCGCCGCCGGAGGCGGCCAGGCCGGGGCGGATCGGCACGGGGGCGCTGCCGGTGGCGGGCTGTGCGGAGGTCGTCATGGTGCCAGCATGGAGGGGCCGGCATCCTGGTACCAGGAGTGCGTTCATCCTGGTACTGAGAGCACTCCCCACGGCGCGGTGCCGCGTCGGAGGGCGGCCCTAGGATCGCCGGAGAGGGAGGGATGCCATGAGTCGGTCCGACGACGCCCGCGCCGAGTTCGCGGGCTTCCTGCGCAGCCGTCGCGCGCGACTGCGCCCTGCCGACGTGGGGCTGCCCGACGGCACCCGGCGCCGCGTCGCGGGGCTGCGCCGCGAGGAGGTCGCTCAGCTCGCCGGAGTCGGGCTCACCTGGTACACCTGGCTGGAGCAGGGGCGCCCGATCGCCGCCTCCGCGCAGGTCGTGGCCGCGATCGCGCGTGCCCTGCTGTTGAGCGACGACGAGCGCGACCACCTGTTCGCCCTCGCCGACCTGCCCCTGCCCGACCGCGAGGCGCGCCCGTGCGTCGGGCGGACGCACCTCGACCTGCTCGAGAAGCTCCTCCCCTACCCTGCGGCGGTGCAGACCGCGCGCTTCGACATCCGCGCCTACAACCGCTCGTACCGCTACCTCTTCGACGATCTCGACGAGATCCCGGCCGAGAAGCGCAACTGCGCCGTGCTGCTATTCACCGACACGGCGTGGCAGCACGCGCACGTCGACCTCGATCACGCCCAGCGGCGCATCGCGGCGCGCCTGCGCGCGGCGTACGGCCGGCACCACGAGGAGCCCTCGTGGCAGCGGTTCGTCGCGGAGCTCGAGGCGGAGTCCCCGCGGTTCGGCGACCTCTGGCGCCTGGGCGACGTGGGCGGGGAGCGCAACGCGGTCAAGCACCTCGTGCACTCCCGCGTGGGCGAGCTTCACCTCGAGATGTCGAGCCTGTGGATCGACGAGGGGCTGGGCTCGCGGGTGGTGTGGTTTTCCCCCCGGGATGCCGCGACCGCCACGCGGCTCGAACAGCTCGCCGCGGAGAGTCCGGACGAGGCGCTCATCAGCGCGGTGGCGTAGCCGCGTCCGTCCCCGATGCGGAGCCGCGCGAGAGGTGGCTGAGCTTGTCGAAGCCCCGGGGACCCGCGGAGCGGGTCCCTTCGACGGGCTCAGGGACCTCACGAGTGAGGCGCGCGCGGCGTCTCAGCTCAGCGGACGGATCTCCAGCGACGCGGCCGTCGTGTCCACCCCGACGGGGGCGAACGCCGTGTACCCGTCGGCCGCCGAGCGCTCGAGCAGGGCCTTCATGTTCTTGGGCCGCTGCTCGACGCGCACGCGCACGCCGTCGGCGATCAGCTGCGCCTTCAGGGCGAGCAGCTGCGCGAGCGGCACGTCGCGGTCGTGCACGAGCACGACCGAGCGCTCGCCGTCGGCGTCCGCGTCGGGCAAGAGGTCGACGATCCTCTCGAACCCGATCGAGAAGCCCACCGCCGGGACCTGCTGCCCGAGGAACCGGCCGATCATGCCGTCGTAGCGTCCGCCGCCCCCGAGCGAGTAGTCGACGCTCGGGTGCGCGAGCTCGAAGATCGTGCCGGTGTAGTAGCCCATGCCGCGCACGAGAAACGGGTCGAACACGAGCGGCGCGTCCGCGCCCCGCGCGGCGGCTACGGTCTCCCCCAGGGCGACGAGGTGGGCGACGACCTCGTCCGGGATGCCGGCGGGCAGGGCCGCGCGGATGCCCGCGTCGTCGAAGCTCGGTGCGCCCGCCGGTCGATCCAGGTACGCCGCGAGGGCGTCCACGGCCCCGCCGGTCGCTCCGCGCTCGCGCAGTTCGGCGACGACGCCCGAGGGGCCGACCTTGTCGAGCTTGTCGATCGTGATGAGGACGCCGGGCCGCTCGTCGGGGGCGAAACCGAAGACGTCGAGCATCGCGTCGAGCACGCGCCGGTCGTTCACGCGGATCGACCCGCCCTCGAGCCCGAGGGCGTCGAGCACGTCGAGACTCGCGACCATCAACTCCGCCTCGGCGCGGGCGGACGCGTCGCCGATGATGTCGATGTCGCACTGCAGGAACTGGCGGTAGCGCCCCTTCTGCGGGCGCTCGGCCCGCCACACGGGAGCCATCTGGATCGCACGGAACACCGTCGGCAGCTGCGCACGGTTCGTCGCGTAGAAACGCGCCAGCGGGACCGTGAGGTCGTAACGCAGCCCCAGGTCGGCCAGTGCGGCCGGATCGTCGGCCGCGGCGCGGATGCCCTCGGCATCCATTCCCCGCTTCAGGATGCTGAACGAGAGCTTCTCGTTGTCGCCGCCGAGGCCGGCGTGCAGGCGGCTGTACTCCTCCATGACGGGGGTCTCGATCTCGTCGAAGCCGTGCGCGCGGTAGCGCTCGCGGATGACGGCGAGCACGCGCTCGCGACGGGCCTTGTCAGCGGGGAGGAAGTCGCGCATGCCGCGCGGCGGGTTCACGGATGCCACGGTCCCATTGTTCCAGGCTCTCAGCGTCGCTCCGCCTCGGTGCCTCGCGCGATCGAGATCACCCGTTCGGCTCCAGGTCGCCCGCTTCGGTGCCGCCACGGCGTGCGCTCTCGGACCGATCGTGCGATCTCGCCGGGCGATCAGGGCCGCTCGGCGGCGCGCACGTCGGCGCGGACGGTGCGCAGGCGCTCGCGCAGGGCACGCTCGGCATCCCAGCCGCGCTCCCGCGCGAGCTGGACGAGGGCGAGCAGGGCGTCGCCGAGCTCGGCCTCGGACTCGGGATCGGCGAGCCGGTGGTGCGGGGCGTCGACCCCGACCTGCGCGGCCTTGCCGATCACCTTCTGTGCGAGGGCGAGCGAGGGCATGTGCTCGCTGACCCCGTCGAGGACGCTCGTGCGATCGTGCTTCTCCGCCGCCTTCGCCGCGTTCCAGTGCACCAGGACCTCTTCGGGAGTGGATGCCACGGCATCCGCGAACACGTGCGGGTGCCGCCGCACCATCTTCTCGGTCAGTCCCCGCGCGACGTCGTCGATGTCGAAGGGATCGTCGGGGTGGCCGGCCGCGATCTCGGCGTGGAACAGCACCTGCCAGAGCAGATCGCCGAGCTCCTCGCGCAGATCGGCGCGTGTTCCCTCTTCGACGGCGTCGATGACCTCGGCGCTCTCCTCGACGAGGTAGGGCACGAGGTCGCGGTGGTCGATGGTCTGCGTCCACGCGCAGCGCTCGCGCACAGCGCGCATCGTCTCGGCGGCTTGTCGCAGCGCGTCATCGGTCACGGCGTCTCCCTCCCCGGGGCGGCGGTGGCGCCGCTGCCCCGAGTATCCCCCGCGCGGGCGCGCGCCGCGCCGGGGACGGGCCGAACTCCGGAAGATCTCGGATGACGCGCGGCGGCGACCGCAAGAATGTACGGCAACTCGGCCCCGGGCGGAGAAAAGTCCGGAGTTCGGACCGCCGCACCGGGCAGCGCGTGTACCACTGCGTCGTCGCGTCATCTGCTCGACACGGGACGCCGATAATCTGGGGCGTGTGCGAGAACTGACCCCGACCGAGGCCATCGACCTCGTGGGCCGCTTCGAAGCCGGCCAGGAGCTCCCCGAGCAGATGCGCGCCGACGTGCGCCTGCTCGGTTCGCTCCTGGGCCGTGTGCTTCAGGAGAGCGGCTCCCCCGGACTGTACGACGACGTCGAGCGACTGCGCACGGCGACGATCCAGGCCTACACCGACGAGACGCCCGAGGCGTTCGAGCGGGCCGCGGCGATCGCCGACGGCTTCTCGATCGAGCGGGCCGACGAGGTGGCCCGGGCCTTCACCGCCTACTTCCACCTCGTCAACCTCGTCGAGGAGCACCAGCGCGTGCGCATCCTGCGCGAACGCGGCGACCGCCCGTCGCGCGGAGGCACCCCCGACACGATCGCGACGGCGTTCGAGCGCCTCTCGAGCGAGGTCGGCGAAGAGACCGCGCTCGCGCGCCTGCAGGCCCTGCGCTTCCACCCCGTCTTCACCGCTCACCCCACCGAGGCTCGCCGCCGCGCGATCTCGACCAGCATCCGCCGGCTGTCCGAGATGCTCTCCGAGCACGACGACGCGTCCGACGGCGGCACCGAGAGCCGACGCGCGGAGCGCCGCATGCTCGAAGAGATCGACACGCTCTGGCGCACCGCTCCGCTGCGGCGCGAGAAGCCGTCGCCGGTCGACGAGGTGCGCTCGGTCATGTCGGTGTTCGACGAGACGCTGTACACCGCCGTGCCCCGGGTCTACCGCCGCATCGACGACATCCTCCAGGGCGAGCACGCCGGCTCCCGTGCCCCGATCGTGAAGCCGTTCGTCCGCGTCGGCTCGTGGGTCGGCGGCGACCGGGACGGCAACCCCTTCGTCACGGCATCCGTCACCCGCAAGGCCGCCGCGATCGCGAGCGAGCACGTGCTCCTCGGTCTCGAGCGCACCACGCAGCGCGTGGGCCGCGGACTGACCCTGGATGCCGAGACCACGCCGCCCAGCGACGCCCTCGTCGCCCTGTGGCACCGCTTGCGCGCGGCCGACGAGGACGCCGCCGCCGAGATCGCCGAGCGCTCCCCCGACGAGCCGCATCGGCGCATCCTGCTGCTGCTCGCGCGCAAGATCGCCGCGACCCGCACCCGCAACGCCGACCTCGCCTACCGCGACCCCGAGCACCTGCTCGCCGACCTCCGGACCGTGCAGGACTCGCTCGTCGCCGCAGGTGCCGCGCGTCAGGCGTACGGCGCGCTGCAGCGCCTGGTGTGGCAGGTCGAGACCTACGGCTTCCACCTCACCGAACTCGAGGTGCGCCAGCACTCCGCCGTGCACCGCAAGGTCCTCGACGAGCTCCGCGCGGGCGGTGCCCGCAGCGAGCAGACCGACGAGGTGCTCGAGGTGTTCCGCTCGATCGCCTCCGTGCAGGAGCGCTTCGGCCCCCGCGCCGCCGGCCGCTATATCGTGTCGTTCACGCAGTCCGCCGAAGACCTCGCGAACGTGCACGAGCTCGCCTCCTACGCCATGGGGCCGAGCGAAGCCCTGCCCGTGCTCGACGTCATCCCGCTGTTCGAGACCTTCGCCGACCTGCAGGCAGCCCCCGGCATCCTCGCCGAGATCGTCTCGCACCCCTCGTTCGTGAGCCGACTGGATGCCACCGGCCGCCGCCTCGAGGTCATGCTGGGCTACTCCGACTCGTCGAAGGACGTCGGCCCCGTCGCCGCCAACCTCGCGCTGTACGAGGCCCAGGCCGAGATCTCGACGTGGGCCGAGGCCGAGGGCATCGAGCTCACGCTCTTCCACGGTCGCGGCGGCGCGCTCGGGCGCGGGGGCGGACCGGCGAACTCCGCGATCCTCGCGCAGCCCCCGCACTCCGTCGACGGCCGCTTCAAGCTCACCGAGCAGGGCGAGGTCATCTTCGCCCGCTACGGCGACCCCGACATCGCGATGCGCCACATCGACCAGGTCGCGGCGGCGGTGCTGACGGCATCCTCCCCCTCCATCGAGCGGCGCAACCGCGGGGCGGCCGAGGCGTTCGCCGACGTGGCGCAGACCATGGACGTCGCCTCGCGCGAGCGCTTCTTCGCGCTCGTGAAGGCGCCGGGCTTCGCCCCGTGGTTCGCCACCGTGACGCCGATGGAGGAGCTCGGACACCTCGCCCTCGGATCGCGTCCCGCGCGTCGCGGCCTGTCGGTCGAGTCGCTCGAGGACCTCCGCGCGATCCCCTGGGTGTTCTCGTGGACGCAGGCCCGCATCAACCTCGCCGGCTGGTTCGGCCTGGGCACCGCCCTCGACGCCGTCGGCGACGAGCAGCGCCTGCGCGACGCGTACGAGCAGTGGCCGCTGTTCCGCACGATGATCGACAACGTCGCGATGAGCCTCGCGAAGGCCGACGAGCGCATCGCCCGCCGCTACCTCGCGCTCGGCGACCGCGACGACCTCGCGCAGCTCGTGATGGACGAGATGCTGCTCACCCGTTCGTGGGTCGAGCGCATCACCGGCGGCGGTCTTCTCGGTAACAAACCCGTGCTCCAGCGCGCGGTGAAGATGCGCAGCCCGTACGTCGACGCCCTCTCGCTCCTGCAGCTGCGGGCCCTGCGGGCGCTCCGCGACGCGTCCGCCGAGTCCGAGACCCCGGATGCCGAGCACCAGCGCCTGCTGCTGCTGTCGGTGAGCGGTGTGGCGGCGGGTCTGCAGAACACGGGCTGAGCGGCATCCACTCGATCCTCGGCGCGCCGGCTCCCCTCGTGGGGGTCGGCGCGCCGCTGTGCGGATCGGGGCGCACCGTCCTGCGGACCGCGGCCCCGACACGCCGCCCCGCCAAACCGGCGCATCGCCCGCGGACTCCGCACGACGGCTCACCAGGGCGGGGGCGCTTCGGCCTCAGTCGATACGGTGATCGTCAGCGTGCCGGGCGAGGCTCCGGCCGTACCGCTCGGTCAGCTGAACCATGAGGTCGGGGGTCTCGCGATCGAGACCGAACACGTACCCGGGGAAGTCGAGTTCTTTCTGCGCCGCCCAGATCTCGTCGTGGCGGTCCGGTGCGAGCAGTTGCAGCGGGTCGCCGACGGCCACCCAGCCGATGGGGACGACCGTCTCGGCCGGAAGGACCGTCCGCAGGTGGACCACGGCGTTGATGCGGACCTCGCTGCGGTCGCCGATCTCGGCGCCGTTGAAGATGCGCGTCCCCGTCGCCAGGAACACCTCTTCGCCGATGTCGGCGCCGGCGACTCCGGCCATCGGCCCGACGAGGGTGTGCGCACCGATGTGGACGGGGTGGGTCGAGCTCGCTCGCACGAGGGCGTTCTCCATCACAATGACGTTCTCACCCAGCACGATGGGACTCCCCTCGGACGTGAGGACGGCACCGTGGAGGATCTGGCATCCGGCGCCGATCGTGACGTCGCCGCTGATCACGGCCGTCGGCGCGACCACGGCGTCGGGATGGATGCGGGGCTCGGCCCCGAGGTGAGCGAAGCGCATGCGGTCAGCGTAGACCCGCGCGTCCTCCACGTCAGCCGAGCAGCAGAACCGTCTCGCGAAGCGCGAAGGCGAGGACGAAGCCGACCGTGATCGACAGGTGCGCGCGGCGGGTCGTCAGGAGCAGGATGCCGGTCGCCGAGGCCCCGAGTGCGGCCGCCCCGCCGTAGACGCTCTGGGTCAACAGCACGGGCGTCTGCCCGAGGAGGACGTCGCGGACGACGCCCCCGCCCGTCGCGGCGACCACTCCGACCACCACGACCACCCACAGGCTCGCTCCGTGCGCCGAGGCCTTCTGCGCGCCGATCACCGCGAACAGGGCGAGACCCACCCCGTCGAGGGTGAGCAGCACCGTCGAGGGGACCTCGTCGACGAGCCGCAGCAGCACGAACGCGGCTCCGGACGCGGCGAGGGCGACGAGGATGCGGCTCGACGAGCGGAGGGCAGCCGGCGGCAGGTCGCCGAGGAGGACGTCGCGCAGCATCCCCCCGACGACGGCGGTCACGAAACCGACCACGAGAACACCGAGCAGGTCGAAGCCCGCGTGGGCGGCGAGCGCCGCACCCTCGACGCCGCGGACGCCGGTGGCGATGATGTCGAGCGCCGCGAACGCCCGCGCCCCGAGCGAGGGGCGGCCCGGAACGGGGCGAACGGCGGTGCCGGATCCGCGGAGCGTGAGCGTCACGCGATCCTCGGCAGCGACCAGCCCCAGATCACGGCCCCGAGCCGCAGCGCGAGGGCCACGACGAAGCCGACGCCGAGAGCCAGACGCGGGCGACCGGTCACCGCGAGCAGGATGCCGGTCACCGCCGCACCCGCGGCGGCGGCGGTGCCGTAGATGCTCTCGGACAAGACGTACGGGGTCCGTGCCAGCAGCACGTCGCGGATGACGCCCCCACCGGTCGCCGCGAGGGTGCCGAGGATCGTGACGACCCAGAGGTTCGCGCCCGAGGCCCAGGCCTTCTGCGCGCCGGTGACGGCGAAGAGCGCGAGGCCGATGGCATCCAGGACCTGCAGGGGTAGGACGGGGAACGCATCGACGACCTCGAGGAAGACGAACGCGACAAGAGCCGCCGCGAGCCCGGCGATGATGCGACTCGGGGTGCGCAGGGCCGCGGGAGGCAGATCGCCCAGGAGCACATCGCGCAGGACGCCTCCCGCGAGAGCGACGATCAGGCCCACCACCACGACGCCGAGCAGGTCGAACCCGGCGTGGGCTGCCGCGGCCGCGCCTTCGAGTCCGAACAGCGCCGTGGCCGCGATGTCGAGGGCGTCGAAGGCGCGCGTACCGAGCGCGGGACGGGACGGGACCCGAGCTGCGGGTGCGACGTCGGTCATGGGGTCATTCTGGCAGCGGAGTCATCGCCGGTCGGTCACCGCGCGCGCCGCGCGTTGCCCGCCGGTCGCGGCGCGCGTGATGCCGACGAGGCCGAGGATCACGCCGACGCCGTCTCGGCCGTCTTCTCGACGGGCAACGGCCACAGGGCGTCGAGCAGCTGGCGCACCCACGCGATGAGGTTCGCGTCGTCGGCATCCTGCGGAAGGGGCACGACCATCGCGTCGCCTCCGGCCACGAGCTTCGCCTTCGGGTACAGCCGCTGCAGGCGCACGCGCATCGACTCCGCGAGGTTGGCCGGGGCGATGCGCAGGTTCGAGCCCATCGCGACCACGTCCGCGAGACCGGCCTGAGCGGCCCGGCGCCGCAGACGGGCGATGGCGATGAGTCCCTCGACCTCGACGGGAGGCTCGCCGTACCGGTCACGCAGTTCCTCGACGACGAGGTCGATCGCATCGTCCTTCGCGGTGGCGGATGCCGCGGCCGAGAGCTTCTGATACGCCTCGAGACGCAGGCGCTCGCTGTCGATGTAGAACTCGGGCAGGCGCGCGTCGACCGGCAGCTCGAGCCGCAGCTCGGTGGGACCGTCGACGTCCTCGCCGCGGAAGGTCGAGACGGCCTCGCCGATCATGCGCAGGTACAGGTCGAAGCCGACACCGGCGATGTGCCCCGCCTGTTCCGCGCCGAGGAGGTTTCCCGCTCCGCGCAGCTCGAGGTCTTTCAGCGCGACCTGCATGCCGGAGCCGAGGTCGTTGTTCACGGCGATCGTCTCGAGACGGTCGGCCGCGGTCTCGGACAGCGGCTTCATCTCGTCGTAGAGGAAATAGGCGTAGGCGCGGTCGCGACCGCGTCCCACGCGCCCGCGGAGCTGGTGCAGCTGCGACAGGCCGTATTTGTCGGCGCGGTCGATGATGATCGTGTTCGCGTTCGAGATGTCGAGACCGGTCTCGATGATCGTGGTCGACACGAGCACGTCGGCGCGCCGCTCCCAGAAGTCGTCGACGACCTGCTCGAGCGCGTGCTCGCCCATCTGCCCGTGCGCGACGACGATGCGCGCCTCGGGCACCAGCTCGGCGAGGTGCGCGGCGACGCGCTGGATCGACGACACGCGGTTGTGCACGTAGAACACCTGGCCCTCGCGCAGCAGCTCGCGGCGGATGGCCGCGGCGATCTGCTTGTCGTTGCGCGGACCGACGTACGAGAGGATCGGATGCCGGTCCTCGGGCGGAGTCGCCAGGGTCGACATCTCGCGGATCCCGGTGACCGCCATCTCGAGCGTGCGCGGGATCGGGGTGGCGCTCATCGCGAGGATGTCGACGTTGGTCTTGAGCTTCTTCAGCTGGTCTTTGTGCTCGACGCCGAAACGCTGCTCCTCGTCGATGATCATGAGCCCGAGGTCTTTGAAGATCACCTTCTCGGTGAGGATGCGGTGGGTTCCGATGACCATGTCGACCGTGCCGTCGGTGAGACCCGCGAGGGTCGCCTTCGCCTCTTTGTCGGTCTGGAAGCGCGACAGCGGGCGCACCGTCACGGGGAACCCGGCGAAACGCTCCGCGAAGGTCTCGAGGTGCTGCTTGACGAGCAGGGTCGTCGGCACGAGCATCGCGACCTGCTTACCGTCCTGGATCGCCTTGAACGCGGCGCGCACGGCGACCTCGGTCTTGCCGAAGCCCACGTCGCCGGAGAGAAGGCGATCCATCGGGATGGGCTTCTCCATGTCGGCCTTGATCTCGTCGATCGTCTGCAGCTGATCCTGGGTCTCGGCGAACGGGAAGGCCTCCTCGAGTTCGCGCTGCCACGGGGTGTCGGGACCGAACGCGTACCCCTTGGACGCCATGCGCGCCGAGTACAGCTTCACCAGTTCCACCGCGATGTCGCGGACGGCTTTGCGGGCGCGCCCCTTCGCCGCGGCCCAGTCGCTGCCGCCCATCTTCGACAGCGTCGGCGCCTCGCCGCCGACGTACTTCGACAGCAGGTCGAGCTGGTCGGTCGGGACGAACAGCTTGTCGCCCGGGTAGCCGCGCTTGGAGGGCGCGTACTCGAGGACGAGGTACTCCTTCGTCGTCTTCACGGCATTGCGGCCGCCGCTCGAGACCTCGCGCTGCGTCAGCTCGAGGAACTTGCCGATGCCGTGCGTGGCGTGCACGACGACGTCGCCGGGCTTGAGCTGCAGCGGGTCGACGACGTTGCGGCGACGCGACGCGAGCTTCTTCACCCCGCGGTTGTCGCCGCCGACCGACCGGCCGTAGAACTCCGTCTCGGTGATGACGGCGAAGCGCGCCTCGGCGAGCTCGAAACCCCGCTCGAGGGGCGCGCACACGACGTGCGCGACGCCGGACTCGGGAGGGGTGAGGACGTCATCGACACGGCGCGCCGCGATGCCCCGCTCCGCGAGCACGTCGCGGGCGCGGTCGACCATTCCGGGACCGGATGCCGTGACGATCACCGACCAGCCGTCGGCGAGGAGCGCGCCGACGTGCGCCGTGGCTCCGTCGACATTTCCCTGGAACGAGGGGACCGCGTCGGCCTTGATGCGATGCGCGGAGCCGTCGCCCCGGACGAGACCCTCGTCTTCGGCATCCGCCGCTCCCGAATCGAAGGCGCTGAACTGCCACCAGACTCCCCCGCGACCGCTGGCGCGCTCGTGCAGGTCGTCGAGCGTCACGAAGTCGCCGGAGTCGAGATCGACGGGGGTGTCGGCCCCCGCGGTCGCCGCCGACCAGGCGGCCTCGAGGAACTCGCGATTGGTGTCGCCGAGCGTCGTCGCGCGGGCGAGCGAGCGCTCGGGGTCGACGAGGGCGACGGCGCTGCCGCCGGGCAGGTAGTCGACGAGGGTCGTGAGGTCGTCGATCAGCACGGGGATGAGGGACTCCATGCCCTCGGCGGGGATGCCCTCGGCCATCTTCTCGAGCAGCTGACGCAACCCCGGGTACGCGTCGCGGAGCGCCGCGGCGCGCGCCCGCACCGCCGGGGTGAGCAACAGCTCGCGACTGGGGACGAGGGTCACGGTGGTGACCTCGCCCGGGAGCGAGCGCTGGTCGGCGACCGAGAAGGCGCGGATCTGGTCGACCTCGTCGCCGAAGAACTCCACGCGATAGGGGTGGTCCGCCACCGGGGGGAACACGTCGAGGATGCCGCCGCGCACAGCGAACTCACCGCGGCGCGAGACCATGTCGACCCGGTGGTACGCCAGCTCGACGAGTCGGGTCGTCACCGCCTCGAGCTCGTGCCCTCGGCCGCCGACCGACAGCTCGACCGGCACGACGTCACCGAGACCGGGCGCGAGGGGCTGCAGGGCGCTGCGCACGGATGCCGTGACGACCAGCGGCACCGCACCGTCCCAGGCGGCGATGCGACGCAGCACGTCGAGGCGACGACCCACCGTCTCGGGGCTGGGGCTCAGGCGTTCGTGCGGCAGCGTCTCCCACGCGGGGAAGTGCAGGACCTGAGCGCCCGGGAGCACGGCATCCAGAGCCGGCCCCAGGGACTCGGCGCGACGACCTGTCGGGGCGATCACCAACACGGCACCCGGGTCACCCGCCGCGCGGCGACGCTCGACGAGGCCCGCGATGACGGGGGCATCGAGCCCGTCGACGAGGGAGAGAGACAGATCGACGGATGCCGCGGATGCGGCGTCACGATACGACTCAGCCTGCTCGAGGGCGCGCACGATCCCGGGAACTGTCACTCGGGAAAGTCTACGCGGGGCCACCGACATCGGGTCGGCGGGAGCCCGGAGAGCCTCGGCGGGAGCGCGCGAAAGAGAGTCGCGGCGGGAGCCCCTGCGAGGGAGTCCCGGCGCGCGCGTCTCGTAGAGTGCTGACATGTCGTCGCCCTTCGCCGCCCCGTACGTCGCCCCCGCGACCGGGACGCTCCTGGCTCCCCCGTCGTCGCCGAAGAAGCGACGCCCGCTCGGGGCGTTCGCGCTCGTCGCCGGCATCCTGAGCATGATCCTCTCCCCCGCCGTGGCGGGCTTCGCCGCCTTCCGCGTGGGCCGGGGCGCCGGCGCGCAGATCGTCGCGCAGGGAGGACAGAACCTCGATCTGCGCGTCCTGAGCCCCGTGCGCGACCTCGTCCTCGTCGTCGAGGTGGCGTTCTGGACGGGTACCGTCCTCGGCATCACCGCGCTCGTCCTGGGGATCATCGCCACCGCGCGCACCAGCGGGCGCCCGATGGGCATCGTCGCGATCGTCATGGCCGCCCTCGGCCCGTTCGTCTTCGCCGCGCTCGTCGCCCTCGCCCTTGCCGCCGGGGCGGGAACCGTGAGCGGGGCGGGTGGGAGCTTCACCTGACCCGCAGCCGCTACCAAGTTCGGCCGCGTCCGTCCAGGTTCTTCTCAGAAAACAGGGGGCTTCCCTAGACTCACGGGCACGGGATGATCCCATCCCACGATCGAAGGAGTACCCCCGTGAGCAGCACGCCGCCGCCCCCTGAGCCGTACAACCCTCCTCCCGCCACGCGCGCCGACGCCGCCGCAGCTCAAGCGGGCTATCCCGCGTCCCCGGGCTACCAGCCCCCGACGGCCGCCCCGCAGAAGCCCTCGAACCGCCTCGGCCTGATCGCCTTCGCCGTCGCCCTCGCGGCCATCATCATCGGCTCGATCCTGGCGTTCATCGGCGGCATGCAGAGCGGCGCGCTCGTGCAGTACGCCACCACCGGTCCCGACGGCACCCCCCAGATCGACCCGTCGAACCTCTCCGCGGGCGAGCAGCAGGCCGCCGCCACGGCGGGCCTGCTCACGGTCGCCGGCTTCCTCGTCTTCGGCGTCCTCGGCCTCTGGGGCTTCATCCAGGGCATCATCGCCACGGCGAAGAACCGGGGTCGCGGGTTCGGCATCGCCGCTCTCGTCCTCGCCGTCCTCGGCGGTGTCGTGGTCGCCGTGGTCTTCGGTGCCGGCGCGGCCGCCGGAGCGGCGCCCTACACCAGCTCCTTCGGCTGAGCCATCGAGCCACGACGAATGCCCCGGCCGAACGGTCGGGGCATTCGTCGTGGTGGGGCGGTACTCAGGCCCGCGGAGCGTGGAACCGCTGCTGAGCCGCGACCAGCCCCTGCTCGACGAGCATCTCCACCGCGTCGGCCGCATCCGAGACGAGGATCGGCAGCGTCTGCCGCTCCGTCGCGCCGAAGGGGTCGAGGACCCAGTCGGCCGGGTCCTGGCGTCCGACGGGACGACCGATGCCGACGCGCACGCGAGGGAACTCCGGGGTGCCCAGGGCCTTCGCGACATCGCGCACGCCGTTGTGCCCTCCGTGACCGCCACCGGTCTTGAGCTTGACCGTGTCGTACGGGATGTCGAGTTCGTCGTGGACGACGACGATGCGCTCCGGGTCGACGTCGTAGAAGCGCGCGAGACCCGCGGCGGGGCCGCCGGAGACGTTCATGAAGCTGTTGGGCTTCGCGAGGACGAGCTTGGGGCCGCCGGGGCGCAGCCACGTCTCGGCGACGCGGGCGTTCGCCTTGTGCGCGCGGAAGGCCTCGCTCCGCCGGGCGGCGAGCTCGTCGACGACCATCTGGCCGATGTTGTGCCGGGTCGCCTCGTAACGCGGACCCGGGTTGCCGAGTCCGACGATCACCCACGTGTCTGCCATGGCATCCATTCTTCCGGGTCAGCCGGAGACGAAACGAGGGGGCGCGAAGAACGCGCCCCCTCGTCGACGGACTGCGTGACGCAGCCGTCCGGTGTCAGTTGTCGCCGGCCTCGGCCTCTTCGGACTGCTCCTCGGCGACCTCGGCGTCGGCCTCGGCGATCTCTTCCTCGGCGGCCAGCGTGTCGAGCGGCACCGAGACGCCCACGATGAGAGTCTCGGGCTCGGTCACGAGGCTCGCGCCGGCGGGGAGCTTCAGGTCGGCAGCGGTGATCTGCGTGCCGTCCTCGGCGCCCTCGACGTCGACCTCGACGTTCTGCGGGATGTGGGTGGCCTCGACCTCGAGCGACACGGTCGCGGTGTCGAGCATCGCGATGGTGCCGGAGAAGGGCTCGCCGACGACGACGACGGGGACGTCGACCTGGACCTTCTCGCCCTTCTTCACGACGATGAGGTCGATGTGCTCGATGATCTGGCGCACGGGGTCCTTCTGCACGTCCTTGACCAGGACGAGCTGGCTCTTGCCCGCGATGTCGAGGTCGAGCAGCGCGTTCGCGCGGCGGATGAGCAGCGCGGTCTGGTGACCGGGCAGCGCGACGTGCTGGGGCTCGGTGCCGTGCCCGTAGATGACGGCGGGGATCTTGCCCGCGGCGCGCAGGCGACGGGCGAAGCCCTTGCCGAAGTTCTCGCGGAGCTCCGCGACGACCTTGTTGTCTTCCGACATGATGTTCTCCTCGCGGGCGTGCGGCCCGCAGCTTGGGGGCGGAACACGGCCCGCACCGGTGGTCTGGATTCGACTCGAACGCGAGCGCGTGAGGAAAGCCGGGGGCCTGCATCACCGCGTCGATCACGGACGCCACGTTCACCAGCCGGTGTGCGACAGTCCCTCGCCGAAGTACCCCGGAAGTCTACCAGCGCGAGCGCTCGCGCACGACCCGCGCGTGTCGGAGAGCATCGCGACACCCCGGTAGAATCGAAGCCCACCGACCCGAAGGATCATCATGGACAGCGGCTTCTTCTCCCACGTCGTGCTCTGGGTCATCGGCGGTGTCGCCCTGGTCGGCGGCATCGGCGCGATCGGCGCCCTCTTCTCGATGGGCCGCAACGCCGGCTACAAGAAGCACTGACCGAGCGGATCTCCCTTCACCCCCGGGCGAACGACCGCCGACGGCATCCCCCGCATCGCGGGGAAGAGCGAGGCGGACCCGCCCACCGCGGGTCCGCCTCGCAGCACGTGCGGGCCCTCACGCCCCCGTGTCCTCACGCCGTGGGGGTACGCAGTCTCATCTCACCCACGACCACCTCGACGGTCACGCCCGGACGGATGGGGGATGCCGAGAACGGCGCGCCCATCATGATCACGTCCCCGGGCCCGAGCGTCGTCCACGACGCCACGTACGCGAGACACGTCCGCAGCGACATGGGGTAAGCCCCCGCCGAGGTGTCGGCGAGGACCTCACCATCGGCGAGGAGTCGCAGCGCGACGTCGTCGTCGAGTCCGATCGTCGTGTCGATGAACGGGCCGAGGGGGGTGTACCCCTCCCCCGACTTCGACTCGAAGTTGCGCGGATCGAGCACCGAGCGGTCCGGGTTCGACAGATCGTTCACCGCCGTGACACCGAGCACGTACTCGTGCGCGTTCTCGGCCGTGAGCCCGGTCGTGTCGCGCGCGATCACGACGGCGACCTCCGCCTCCGCGACCGTCGTGCCGGCGTCGCGGCGGAGTGCGACCGTCCGGTCCGGACCCGTGACGGTGCGAGGACTCTTCAGCCACGCCTGGACGGGAGCCGCGTGGTCGGGCCCGTTCTGGGCGATGCCGACGACGACCGTCGGGACGCACGGCGCGAGCAGGGTTCCGGTCACCGGGGTCCCGGCATCCGTCACCTCCTCGCCTCGAGCGAACGCCGCGTACGGGTCGTGGACCGGGATGAACCGGTCGCCGTCGAGCCGGACGATGCGCACGCCGTCGGGCGTCTGCATCCGGGCGATGCGGGTCATCGGATGGTCCGCACGGTCACGGTCGTGGCATCCACGCCCTCGCCCGCCTCTTCGCGCGAGACCTTGATCGCGTCGTCGGTGCGGGTGAGGTCGCGGCGGAGCGTCTCGGGGACGAGGAAGGTCGACGCGGTCGTGATGAGCGCGAGGGTGGCCATGTAGATCGCGAGGAGGAGCCAGTTCGCCCCGCTCACCGCGATGATGTACGCACCCAGCACACCCGCGAGGCCACCGGCGAGGACCGCCGAGATCTCGCGCGCCATCGCGACGCCGAGGTAGCGGTGACGGTTGCCGAAGAGCTCGGGGAGCATGGCGCACTGGGGTCCGAGCATGGAGTTGACGGCGACGCCGATGCCGATCGCGATCACCGCGATGGTGATCGGGTAGCTGCCGAGCGAGATGAGCCACCAGGCCGGGAACGTGAAGACGAGCATGAAGAGCGCACCCGCGCGATAGACGGTGCGACGACCCATGCGGTCGGAGAGGGCACCGGTCAGCGGCACCGAGAAGATGCCGATGAGCGAGCCGAGCGTGACGCCCCACGTGAGCAGGCTCCGGTCGGCCTGACCGCCGACGGAGGCGACGAAGAACGTCAGCGCGAGGGTGTTGAACATGTACGACCCGCCGTTCTCGGCCATGCGCAGTCCGATGCCGACGATGATGCCGGGAAGGCCCCTGGTGAAGATGTCGCGGATCGGGCGCTCGGCGATCTGCTCGCTCTTCTCGAGCTCGATGAAGGTGGGGGTCTCGCGCAGGCGCATGCGGATGAACAGCGCGAGCAGGATCAGCAGGAACGACGCGAGGAACGGCACGCGCCAGCCCCAGCTGAGCAACTGGTCTTCGGGCAGGAGCGAGATGAGGCTGAACACCACGGCGGCGAGCAGGGTGCCGGCCTGGATGCCGATGAAGGGCAAGGCCGAGAAGAAGCCGCGACGCTTCACGGGGGCGTACTCCGCCATGAGCACCGTCGCGCCGGCCTGCTCGGCACCGGCGCCGAAGCCCTGCAGCAGGCGCATGACCACGAGCAGGATCGGGGCGAGGATGCCGACCGCCTCGTACGTGGGGAGGAGTCCGATGGCCGTGGACGCCCCGCCCATCAGCAGGATCGTGATGACGAGGACCCACTTCCGGCCGAGCTTGTCGCCGAGGACGCCGAAGAACAGTCCGCCGAAGGGCCGCGCGAGGAAGCCGACGCCGTAGGTCGCGAAGGCCGCGACCGTGGCGAGGGCGGGGTTGTCCTGCGAGAAGAACAGGACGTTGAAGATCAGTGCGGTCGAGAGGCCGTACAGCGCGAAGTCGAAGTACTCCAGGGCGCTGCCGATGCTCGAGGCGAGGGTGGCGCGGCGAAGATTCGCGGCGTATTCGGGGTCATCCTGCGGCTGCGCTGTCGGTGTGGATGCAGTGGTCACGGCCATCTCCTTCGATCGGCTGGGGTCTTCACGACTCGGCCGACTGTACCAACCCTGTGGACACAGTTCAATATGTTGAACGAATCTCGACACTCAGCCCCGGTGGGCAGCACAGAACACCGCCCCTCTCGGGACGGTGACGCGGAGGTCTCAGCGGGAGCGCGACGCGCTGAACGGGTTCGTGAGGGCCCGGGCGGCCTCGCGCAGCGCGGCGCCGACGCGGGCGACGCGGGCGGGCGTGGCATCCGCCACCGGGATGCCGACGCCCAGGGCGAGCTGCGGATCCCCCGGCGCCCAGCCCTCGAGCGGAACGGCGACGCCCACGATCCCGCGGAACGACTCCTCTTCGTCGACCGACCACCCGCGCTCGCGCGCGGCGGCGAGCTTCGCGATCACGGCATCGACGTCGATCGTGCTGTGCTCGGTGAGGCGCGGCAGCGGACCGCGCGTGAGCAGAGCCCGGACGTCGTCGTCGCTGCGCGTCATCAGCAGCGCGCGTCCGGTCGCCGACAGGGCGGCGGGTAGGCGCGAGCCCAGCGGCGTGCCCAGGCGCACCGACCGGGACCCCTCATAGCGCGCGAGGTACAGGGCGTCGGTGTCGTCGAGCACGGCGACCTGCACGAGCTCGGAGGCCAGCGCCGGCGAGGTCTCGCAGACGGCGTAGAACTCGCGCACCTGGTTGAACTGCGCGGCGAAGGCGCCCCCGAGCTCGGCCGTGCGGATGCCGAGACGGTACCCGAGCGGCACGCGCTCGATCATGCGGCCCGCCTCGAGCGACAGGCAGAGGTTCGCGGTCGACGACTTGGCCAGTCCGAGACCGGCCGCCAGCTCGGTGAGCGTCAGGGCGCGTCCTGCCTCGGCCAACAGGCCGAGGAGGCGGATGCTGCGCCCGACAGCGGGCGCCGGGTCGCGCGCGATCGCGCTCGCTTCGTCATCGCTCACGGCGACCTCCCGTCGTGCCGGCGTCGCGAGGGCGCGACGCGTCAGTAGAACTCGACCGTATCGACAACCGCGCGCATCGACTCGCCGTCGAGCAGCCGCGTGGCGTTCTCGGCGAAGCGCCGCGCGATGCGCTCCTCTTCTTTGCCGTTCAACGCCGCGGTATGCGGGCTCACGAGGACACGCGGATGCCGCCAGAGCGGCGAGTCGCTCGGGAGCGGCTCCACCTCGAACACGTCGAGGGCCGCGAACGAGACGCGACCGTCGTCCAGGGCACCGAGGAGCGCCTCTTCGTCGATCACGGTCCCCCGCCCGACGCTCGCGAGGATGACCCCCGGCTTCACCGCGGCGAGTACGTCGGCACCGAGGAGGTGGTGGGTCTGATCCGTCCCCGGGAGGGTGACGACGATGGCATCCACCTCCGCGACCGCGCTGGACAGCTCGTCGAGCGGGACGAGGCGATCGACCCCCTCGACGGGGGCTCCCGAGCGCGTGGTCCCCCAGACCTCTGCGCCGAGCGCGTGGAAGCGGCGCGCGCACTCGGCGCCGATGCCCCCGAGACCGACGACGAGCACCGTCATCTCGTCGACCTGGCGCATCTCCCAGCGGTCGGTCCACCGGCGCTCCGCCTGCTGTTCGGCAAGGCGCGGCAGGTCTTTCGCGCCGGCGAGGACGCCGAACACCGCGAACTCGGCGAGCGGTCCTCCGTGGACCCCCGCGCTCGTGGTGAAGACGATACGGTCGAGAGCCGCCCGGTCGAGGTCGGCGGCCTTGACCTGGCCCCCTCCCCCCGCGGCGGTGGTCATGACCCACGTCAGCTCGGGGTTCGCCGCGACCGTGCGGGCGAGCGCCGCGGGGTCGACATCGGGGATGCCGAAGAGCGCCTCGGCCGAATCCACCATCGCGTCGAACGCGCGCTGCTCATCGGCGGAGCGCTGATGGTCGGGATCCCCCGACCAGTCGGCGGGCCCGCGCATCGGGCGCGTGAGGGACGCGTCGCGGACGAGGTCGATCCGCGGCTCGAGGCGCTCGATCAGCCGGCAGAGCTCCTCTTTCAGGGGCACCGCCACCACCGCGCGTAGGCTCTTGCGTGTCGACATCGTCGTCGTCTCCTCCCGCCGCGCAGCTGGGACCCGTCGCGGCTCACCGAATCGTCGTTCACCATACTGAACCCTGTTCAACCTGTTGTCCAGTCGATAGGATGCCGCCATGACCACGCTCGACGAAGAGACCGGCCCGTTCCCGCCCGCTGCCGAGCTGCGCCTCGGCGTCTGGGGGCTCGGCGCGATGGGCGAGCCGATGGCTCACCACTTGTTGACCGCACGCGGGACCCTCACCGTGCACGCCCGCCGCGAGCGCCCCGCCCTGACAGAGGCGGGAGCCCGGTGGGCACCCACGGCGCGAGAGCTCGCCGACGCCACGGACGCGATCCTGGTGATGCTCCCCGACCTTCCGCAGCTCGAGGAGCACCTCGACGGGCCGGACGGCCTGCTCGCGGGCGTCGACGGGCGGCCTTTCCTGCTCCTGATCGGGTCGACGTCCTCCCCCGTCGGCGTGCGAGAGCTCGCGGAACGCCTGCCCGACGGCATCCGGGTCGTGGACTGCCCCGTCTCGGGCGGGGAGGACGGAGCGAAGGCGGGGACGCTGTCGATCATGCTCGGCGGCTCCCCCACCGACACCGACCTCGCCGCGGATCTCCTCGCTCCCTGCGGCACTCCGGTGCGCCTCGGCCCGCTCGGCGCGGGAGAGGTCGCGAAGGCGTGCAACCAGATGGTCGTGGCGGCGACGATCCTCGCGCTGGGCGAGGCGACCGAGCTCGCCGCACGGTCCGACGTCGATCCCGCGGCCCTGTGGGACCTGCTCGGCGGCGGGTACGCGGGATCGAACCTGCTGAAGAGCCGCCGGGAGAAGCTCGTGACCGGCGACGACTCCCCGAGCGGGGTCGCCGGCTACATGGTGAAGGACCTGCGCTTCGCCGCCGACATCGCCACCGCGACCGAGACGCGGCCGGCGCTGCTTCCCGCCCTGCGTTCGGCGTTCGACGAGATCGTCGACCGCGGCCTCGGCGAGCGGGACATCGCCGTCACCCGCCGCTTCACGGCCGAGCGCAGCGAGGACTGACGACCGACGAACGCCCCGGTGGTCGCGACCGCCGGGGCGTTCATCGTCCTCACAGAGCGAAGACGACCTTGCCCGAGCGCTGCGAATCCCGTGCCGTGGCGAAGGCCTCGGCGGCATCCGTCACCGCGAACTCGTGCGTGAGAGCCGCCTCGATTGCGGGGGTGCGGGCGAGCAGTTCGACGGCCCGGTCGATCTCGTCGCGGAAACGGAAGGCGCCGAGATAGCGCACCTCCTTCGAGATGAAGGGGGCGAGGTTCACGGGCCGCGGCTCGTCGGGAAGCATGCCGACCTGCACGACCGTGCCGCCGGGACGGACGGCCTTCAGCGCGGTCGAGATCGACACGGGAACGCCGGAGCACTCCAGGACCACCGCGTAGGCGTTCGCGTCGACCGCGTCGGCGGACACGTCGACGGTCGTCGACGCCCCCAACGCCGTGGCCCGCTCGAGCGGTCCCGACAGCACGTCGGTCGCCGTGACGCGCGCACCGGCGGCGACCGCCGCGGCCACGGCCATGAGCCCGATCGGCCCGGACCCGGTGACGAGGACGTCGAGCCCCTCGACCGGACCGGCTTTGCCGAGCGCGTGGAGGGCGACCGCGAGAGGTTCGGCCAGGACGGCCCGCCGCACCGGCAGGCCCTGGGGCAGGACCCGCACCATGTCGGCCTCGACGATCAGGAACTCGGATGCCGCGCCCTGCGTGTGCGGCCAGGTCGATGCGCTGCCGAGGTACGAGCCGCCGGGCCACAGGTGCGGAGCGTCTTCGATGCCCTCGCGGGGCGTGCCGAAGCGCGCGGGGTGCACGGTGACCGGTGTGCCCGCGGCGAGCGCACCGGAGGGGTCGAGATCCACCCGGCCCGAGAGCTCGTGCCCGGGGACGAGGGGCTCGCGCACGACGAACGCGCCGTTGGCGCCCTCGAAGTAGTAGTGCAGGTCCGACCCGCAGATGCCCACGTACTCGACGCGCAGCCGCACCTGCCCTTCGCCCGGTTCGGGCACCTCGACGTCCCGCACCACCGCGGTGTTCGCTCGCTCGATCGACAGAGACTTCATGCTCATTCCTCCCCGCGGTCAGACGACCGCTGTCATCCCGCCGTCGACGAAGATGTTCTGCCCCGAGACGAAGCTCGACGCGTCGGACGCGAGGAACAGCAGCGCCCCGCGCAGCTCGTCGAAGTCGCCCCAGCGCGCCGCCGGCGTGCGCTGGGTCAGCCAGCGCGTGAACTCGGGGTCGTCGACGAGGTCGCGGTTCATCTCGGTCGCGAAGTAGCCGGGGCTGAGCGCGTTGACCTGGATGCCGTGACGGGCCAGGTCGGCGGCCATCCCGGCGGTGAGCTGCGCGACGCCGCCCTTCGTCGCCGAGTACGGCGCGATCGTCTGTCGCGCGAGACGCGACTGCACGGAGGCGACGTTCACGATCTTCCCGGAGCCGCGGGCGACCATCGCGGGGGTGACGAACCGCGAGACGTAGAACACGCCCGAGAGGTTGGCCGCGACGATGTCGTCCCAGTCGGCGACCGGGAACTCGTGGATCGGCGCGCGGCGCTGGACGCCGGCGTTGTTGACGAGGATGTCAGGCACACCGACGGTCTCGAGCACCTGCCCCACGCCGTTCTCCACCGCCCCGGCGTCGGTGACGTCGAAGGTCACGGCCTGCGCCGGGCGGCCCGACAGCTCCTCGGCCTCGGCGCGCGTCCGCTCCACGGCATCCGCGTCCCTCCCGTGCACGATCAGGCGGGCGCCCCCGCGCGCGAGCGTCAGGGCCAGCGCGCGGCCGAGGCCCCGGGATGAACCGGTGACGAGGGCCAGGCGGTCCGAGACGTCGAACAGGTCGGCGTTCGAGGTGGTCATAGGAGTCCTCCGATTCCGAAGACGGCGAGCGCGGCGAGGAAGCCGAGCACCGATTCGATGGTCTGCTGCACGGTCCAGGTCTTGAGGGTGGTCTTGACGTCCATGCCCATGAGCCGGCCGACGAGCCAGAAGCCCGAGTCGTTCACGTGACCGGCGAAGACGGAGCCTGCGGCGGTGGCCAGCGTGATCGCGGCGATCTGCAGCGGCGAGAAGCCGCCGGCCATGACGGCCGGGGCGGCGAGGCCCGCGGCGGTGACGAGGGCGACGGTCGCCGAGCCCTGGGCGAGGCGCAGGATGACCGCGATGATGTAGGCCGCGACGATGACCGGGAGACCCAGGTCGCTCAGGCTGTCGGCGAGCGCGTCGCCGATGCCCGAGGCGCGCAGCACGGCACCGAACATGCCGCCGGCGCCGGTGATGAGGATGACGGATGCCACGGGCCCGAGCGCCGAGTCGACGACCTTCTCGAGCGCCGTCCCGTTCTCTCCGCGACGGAAGCCGAAGACCACGGTCGCGACCAGCACGGTGATGAGCAGCGCGACGGGCGAGTTGCCGAGCAGGATGAGCACCTGGACGACGATGTTGTCGGTGTCGACCGCTCCGGCGGCGCCGAGGGTGGTGAGACCGGTGTTGAGGAAGATCAGCAGCATCGGCAGGAGCAGGACGGCGATGACCGTGGCGGGCTTCGGAGGGTTCGCGGGCTGGTCGGCGTCCACGTCGCCGAAGAGCGCCGGTACGGGGAGCACGATGCGCTTCGCGACGAACTTGCCCCAGAGGTAGCCGGAGAGGTACCAGATCGGGAAGGCGACGATGAGGCCGACGATCAGCACGATGCCGAGGTTCGCGCCGTAGAGCTCGCTCGCGCTGACGGGGCCCGGGTGCGGCGGCAGGAAGACGTGCATGACCGAGAACGCGGCGGCGGCCGGGAGACCGAACAGGAGCACGTTGTTGCCCGAGACGCGCCGGGCGATCGCGAAGATGATCGGCAGCATCATGACGAGCCCGGCGTCGAAGAACATCGGGAAGCCGAGGATCAGCGACACGATGCCGAGGGCGAAGGGCGCGCGCTTCTCGCCGAAGATGCGCACGAACGTGTCGGCGAGGGCCTGCGCGCCACCGGAGTGCTCGATGAGCCTGCCGAGCATCGCGCCGAGCGCGACGAGGAGGGCGACGGTGCCGAGCGTTCCGCCGAACCCGTCCGTCAGCGTCTTCACCACGGCCGAGACCGGGATGCCGGCGGCGAACGCCGTGACGAGCGAGACGATGATGAGCGCGAGGAACGCGTGCACCTTCAGCCAGATGATGAGCACCAGGATGAGCGCGATGGCGCCCGCCGCGATGAGGAGCAACGGCGTGGTGCCGAGTGTCTGCGTCCAGTCTTCCAAGGGATCTCCATTGATACGGGGGATGCGCGGTGTCGGACAGGGCCGGATCGATCCGCGACGCCGGGGGGCGTTCGCAGAATCTTCACACAATGATCATATTTTTGACAAGATATGGTCGTACCTAAGGACCCAAGGAGGGGCACATGGCGCGAGCGTCGCACGGCTCGTTGGTGGATGCCATCGGTATGCGCATCGTCGACGGCGACCTTCCCGCGGGTCGGGTGCTGACCCTGGCCGCCCTCGAGACCGAGTACGCGGTCTCGCGCACGGTCGTCCGCGAAGCCGTGCGGGTCCTCGAAGCGATGGGCATGCTCGCGCAACGCCGCCGCGTCGGCATCACGGTGCGCCCCGCCGACGACTGGAGCGCCCTGGACACCCGGCTCATCGGCTGGCAGCTGGCCGGACGCGGTCGTGACCAGCTCATCACCAACACGACCGAGCTCCGCGCGGCCGTCGAGCCGGTGGCCGCCCGACTGAGCGCGCGCCGCGCGACCGATCTCCAGCGCGGCGAGCTCCTCCGCCTGGCCGACGAACTCGCCCGTCTCGGCGCCGCCGGCCTCGGCAACTCCCCCGAGTACCTGGCCGCCGACATCGCCTTCCACGACCTGATCCTCGTCTCGAGCGGCAACCTCATGCTCGCCGCCGCCCGGGCGCCGATCGCCGCCGCGATCGAGGGCCGCGCCCTGCACGGATTGACCCCCGGCATCCCGAATCCCGACGCCCTCGACAACCATGTCGAGACCGCCGCCGCCATCGGCCGCGCCGACGCCGACGCCGCCGAGGAGCACACGCGCCGCTACGTCGCGGCGGTGCTGACCGAAGTCCGCCGCACCATCTGACCGACCGATCGACGAAGAGAGAGCTCATGGTCGCCACACCCCCCGTCCTCGTGTTCATGGGTCCCGCCGGGACCGGCAAATCCACCGTCGCGGGCATGCTCGCCGGCCGCCTCGGGTGGGACTTCCAAGAGGGAGACGACCTGCACCCCGAGGCCAACGTCGCCAAGATGGCGGCCGGGCACGCCCTGAACGACGACGACCGCTGGCCCTGGCTCGATCGGGTGGCGGCATGGATCGACGGTCAGGCCGCCGCCGGACGCCCCGGGATCATCACGTGCTCGGCTCTCAAGCGCAGCTACCGCGACATCCTCCGTCGCGAGAACGTGACCTTCGTGCTGCTGATGGGCGACCCCGCTCTCGTGCTCGAGCGCCTTCTGCGCCGCCAGGGGCACTACATGCCGCCGTCGCTGCTCACCTCGCAGTTCGAGACCCTCGAGATGCCGGATGCCGACGAGCGGGCGATCCGCGTCGACCTCGATCTGACTCCCTCCCAGCAGGTGCAGGACGTCATCGACCGTCTCAGCCTCGACATCGCCACTCCCTGAAACACGCCAAGGCCGAGCCGATACAGTGACGGAGGCGGCCCGCGTGAATCGCCCACCCTTCCTCGCACCTGAATACGGAGCAAACGCATGACGTCCACCCCCTCCCCGACCGGACCCTCGACCGACCAGGACCAGGCCCCGCACAAGGCCGCTCAGGTGCACGAGGGTGCGCCCGGCCCCGAAGAGGTCGCGCGTCCCACCGCCGAGGCCGACTCCCGCCCCGAGGGCGACGGCCCGGCGCACGCGAACATCGGCGTCGTCGGTCTCGCGGTCATGGGCTCCAACCTCGCGCGCAACCTCGCCAGCCGCGAGGGCAACACGGTCGCGGTGTTCAACCGCAGCGCCGACAAGACCGAGCACCTCATCGAGGCGCACCCCGAGGCGAACTTCGTCCCCGCGTTCTCGTACGAGGACTTCGCCGCTTCGCTGACGACGCCGCGTACCGCCATCATCATGGTCAAGGCCGGCCGCCCCACCGACTTCGTCATCGACGAGCTCGTCAAGGTCTTCGAGCCCGGCGACATCATCGTCGACGGCGGCAACGCCCTGTTCACCGACACCATCCGCCGCGAGAAGGCCGTGCGCGAGACCGGCATCAACTACGTCGGCATGGGCGTCTCGGGCGGTGAGGAGGGAGCCCTCCTCGGCCCGTCCCTCATGCCCGGCGGCTCCGACGAGTCGTGGATCACCCTCGGCCCCATCCTCAAGAGCATCGCGGCGGTCGCCGAGGGCGAGGCGTGCGTGACGCACGTCGGCCACGACGGCGCGGGCCACTTCGTGAAGATGGTGCACAACGGCATCGAGTACGCCGACATGCAGCTCATCGCCGAGGCCTACGACCTCATCCGCCAGGCCACCGGAAAGACCCCCGCCGAGATCGCCGACGTCTTCGCCGAGTGGAACCGCGGCGAGCTCGAGTCGTACCTCATCGAGATCACCGCCGAGGTGCTGCGCCAGAACGACGCCGACACCGGCAAGCCGCTCGTCGACGTCATCCTCGACCAGGCCGGTGCCAAGGGCACCGGCGCCTGGACCGTGCAGACCGCTCTCGACCTGGGCGTTCCCGTCTCCGGCATCGCCGAGGCCACCTTCGCCCGCTCGCTGTCGAGCCACCCCGAGCAGCGCGAGGTCTCGCGCGAGCTCCCCGGCCCCTCCGGTACCGACCTCCTGTCGGGGGCGGATGCCGAGGCGTTCATCGAGAAGGTCCGCCTCGCGCTGTACGCCTCGAAGATCGTGGCGTACAGCCAGGGCTTCGACGAGATCCGCGCGGGCGCCGCGCAGTACGACTGGAACATCGACCTGGGTGCCGTGTCGAAGATCTGGCGCGGTGGCTGCATCATCCGCGCGCAGTTCCTCAACCGCATCGCCGAGGCGTACGACGCCGAGGCCACCCTCCCCGTCCTGCTGACGGCCCCGTACTTCGTCGAGGCGCTCGGCCGCGCCCAGGACTCCTGGCGCGACATCGTCTCGCTCTCGGCGGCCAGCGGCATCCCCGCTCCGGCGTTCAGCTCGTCGCTGGCGTACTACGACGGGCTGCGCGCCGAGCGTCTTCCCGCGGCCCTCATCCAGGGCCAGCGCGACTTCTTCGGGGCGCACACCTACCGTCGCATCGACAAGGAGGGGACGTTCCACACCCTCTGGTCGGGCGACCGCACCGAGATCGAGGCCGAGGACACGCACTGACGGTCGAAGACCGTCGTCGGACCTCGGGTCGCGACCGTCGTCGGACCTCGGGTCGCGACCGTCGTCGGACCTCGGGTCGCGACCGTCGTCGGCCCCAGGGACACGACATGACGAAGCGGCGGCGGGCAGTGCTCGTCGCCGCTTCGGCGTCGTATGCGTTCGCGGTGTGGTGGATGACCCTGCGCCCCACGATCTACGACGCCCGGGTCGGGAGTCTCCTGCACACGGTCCTGCACGCCTTCCGTTCCTGGCCTCCGACCGCGTGGATCACCTTCGACGTGGTCGAGTTCACCGCGAACGTCGCGATGTTCGTGCCGCTCGGGATCCTCGTCCTCGCGTGGGGCGGGCGGTGGTGGCTCGGCATCCTGACCGGCGTACTGGCGAGCACGGTCATCGAGACGACCCAGTTGCTGTTCCTGCCGACCCGCGTCGCCGACGTGCGCGACGTCGTCGCGAACACGCTCGGAGCGGCGATCGGCGTCGCAATCACGGCGTTTCTGGGCTGGCACGCAGCCCGCTCTCAGGATTCCCATAACCCACGCCATAGAAAGCTCATAGATACGAGCGCACAATGAGTTTCATGACCGCGACCGCCGCCGCCCCCGCCTTCACCCGCCCCGACGGGAGCGCTCTGCG